>ENA-OPXG01000134-OPXG01000134.1-human-gut-metagenome-genome-assembly--contig:-NODE-134-length-65924-cov-9.399551_pt1 | contig 65924 bp, 58 predicted proteins | sample MGYA00241519_ERZ502030 | MGnify/ENA primary metagenome ERZ502030 (study PRJEB25962, sample SAMEA2041937) | human gut metagenome | biome: human gut; feature: human-associated habitat; material: faeces...
GTTGCATTTAAAGTAATGATTGACGACATTTGACAGGTAGGTAGTATTCGTGCCGAATACTATCTACCCTTTGTAATATTCAGTATATCAGAAGTATAGAAGGAAGGCTTAATATGGTGAGGTCCTGTAGAGGACCCTTTTATTATTTATAGTTGATAGTTAGATCCGGTAAACTATCGACAGCTTTTTGCTTCAGTTCATCTATTATATGTACATACTTTTCGGTGTGTCTGGTTGTTGAGTGGCCGGCAAGGGAAGCGGCGGTTTTAATGTTGGCTCCATTTGCCATGATATTTGTGATAAAAGAGTGGCGGGCACAGTGGAAGGTAATATGCTTTCGTATATTAGCGTCTATTACCCACTTACGAAGAATTCTGATTGTATATGAGTAGGAGGGAAGTGAGAAAACCAAGTCTTCTCTGTCTCCATTACATTTCTGTAAAAGTTTGAGAGCTGTGTGGTTTAAGTTTAAATGCAAAATGGCACTTTTGGAATGTGTTTGTACTTTCTGTTGTATGATGGTTAATCTTCTTGCCGGAAAGTCAACATCCTTATATCGTAATTGATAGACGTCGCACCAACGTAATCCGCAATAACATGAAAAAAGAAATGCTCGTTTTACCTCATTATTTGGGCAGGAAGTAACAGCTAATTTTTGTATCTCTTTTAATGTCAGTATCTCCTTTGTTACTTCGTCAAATTGCGATAACCGTATCCCATTTGTCGGATTATGAGAAATTAACTTCTTTTCAACACATTTATTGATGCACATTCTGAATTTCTTGAAATAGCCAATAGGGGTATTGCCACGGAGTTTAGATCTTAAATAGTCGAGAAAATCTACACAAAATTCTCTTGTAATTTTGTTGATTGGTAAGATTTTCTTTTTATTAAATGTGCGTAAATGGAGAATGGTTGATTTTACCATTTTCTTATCTTTCTTATAATAAGTGCTTAGGTATTCATTCATGATGCGGAAAAAGTCCGGTCCGTTACTTGGTGCTTCGGGCAGGATATCTTCAAATGTTTCTGCCGTTTTATTTAAGGCATATTCGACAGACAAGAATTCAAGCTCTTTTTTTGCTCGAATCTGTTTAGCAATCAATATTTTATTCTTGTTCTCCGCTCTGGCTTCCGGTGTGACAGGCGGTTCTAGAATAATGCCTAAATACTCTTTACGGCGCTTGCCGTTGTGACTGTAATTTAAATAAAGAGAAATTCTTCCTTTGTTTAATTGTTTCTTACCTAGTGTAACTCCCATAATAATTAATTATTTATACAATAATGAATTTATATAAAGGACGGATGAGGGACTGAAAATGAATTCCTCGATCTTTCTTTCTATTATAATAATATCTTTTGTACCTTTGTGCGAGAAACAAAAAGATGGAAGAGAATTTTGATATACGTGAGCATCAGCTCACAAGCAGAGAACGTGACTTTGAGAATGCCTTACGCCCATTAAATTTTTCTGACTTTAGTGGGCAAGATAAGGTAGTGGATAATTTACGTATATTTGTCAAAGCTGCTCGCTTGCGGGCCGAGGCGCTCGACCATGTTTTATTGCATGGGCCTCCGGGGTTAGGAAAGACAACATTAAGCAACATCATTGCCAATGAACTGGGAGTCGGTTTTAAGGTTACTTCCGGGCCGGTACTCGATAAACCCGGTGACTTGGCGGGAGTCCTGACCAGTTTGGAACCAAACGATGTCCTGTTTATTGATGAGATTCATCGGCTCAGTCCGGTGGTGGAAGAATATCTTTATTCGGCCATGGAGGATTATCGGATTGACATAATGATAGACAAGGGACCGTCTGCTCGAAGCATTCAGTTAGACTTGAATCCTTTTACTTTGGTGGGGGCGACTACCCGTAGCGGATTGCTTACGGCGCCTCTTCGTGCACGTTTCGGCATTAACCTGCATTTGGAATATTACGATGATGATGTGTTGACTGCTATTATCCGCCGTTCGGCAAAGATATTGAATGTGCCTTGCGATGTACAAGCGGCGGGTGAGATTGCTTCGCGCAGTCGTGGAACTCCACGTATTGCCAACGCACTTCTTCGGCGTGTGAGGGATTTTGCGCAAGTCAAAGGTTCCGGCAGGATTGATGTGGAGATAGCTCGGTTTGCGTTGGAGGCCTTGAACATAGACCGCTATGGTCTTGATGAGATAGATAACAAGATTTTGTGTACTATTATCGATAAATTCAAAGGAGGACCGGTGGGTTTGACCACCATTGCTACTGCTTTGGGAGAAGACCCCGGTACCATTGAGGAAGTTTATGAACCTTTCCTGATAAAGGAAGGTTTCTTGAAACGTACTCCTCGCGGACGAGAAGTGACAGAACTCGCTTACATCCATCTGGGACGGAGTATCTATAATAGTCAGAAGACATTATTTGATGATTAAATATGGCCGGATTAAAATCATTAGCCAAAGACACTGCAATATATGGACTAAGCAGCATTGTGGGGCGTTTCCTGAATTATTTGCTGGTGCCCATTTATGCAGCAGCTATGTCTGCGGCTTCGGGAGGTTATGGGGTGGTGACCGAAGTTTATGCTTGGACTGCGCTGCTGATGGTCATTCTGACCTATGGCATGGAAACTACTTTTTTCCGTTTTGTCAATAAGGAGACGGAAAACTCTGAGCGTGTGTATTCCACTGTTCTGTTTATGGTGGGAAGTACTTCTTTGGTTTTTGCCGCTTTGTGTATGCTGTTTCTTCATCCGGTTGCCGGCATGATGGGCTATGGCGACCATCCTTGGTATATCGGCATGATGGCACTGGTAATTGCGATGGATGCGTTTCAGTGCATTCCGTTTGCTTATCTGCGTTATAAGAAACGTCCGATACGTTTTGCCGCTCTGAAACTTCTTTTCATTCTGCTCAATATCACTCTGAATTTAGTTTATTACGTAGTGATGAAGGGTAGTGATGTTTTTTATGCCTTTTTCTTTAATTTGATTTGCACCTCGGTCATCATGGTACTGATGGTTCCTTATCTCAAATTTAACGGAGGTTTTGACAAGCCATTGGCGAAGCGAATGCTGATATATTCCTATCCTATTCTGATATTGGGAGTGGCAGGTATTTTGAACCAAGTGGCAGATAAGATTATTTTTCGTCATATATATCCCGATAAGGTGGAGGCCAAGACGCAACTTGCCATCTATGGCGCTTGCAGCAAGATTGCCATGATTATGGCAATGCTCACTCAGGCATTCCGTTATGCTTATGAACCTTTTGTGTTTGGAAAGAGCCGGGACAAGGATAGCAAGATTATTTATGCACAGGCGATGAAGTACTTCATTATTTTCACATTATTGGCTTTTTTGGCTGTTATGTTTTATTTGGATATATTGAAATACATTCTTGCTCCCGACTATTGGATAGGATTGCGGGTGGTGCCTATTGTGATGGCGGCTGAAATTTTTATGGGTATTTTCTTTAATCTTTCATTTTGGTACAAACTGATTGACGAGACCAAGTGGGGGGCCTATTTTTCATTTGCCGGTTGCATCGTTTTAATCTTGATTAATGTGATTTTTGTTCCCTTGTACAGTTATATGGTATGTGCCTGGGCGGGATTTGCCGGATATGCGGTAGCTATGCTGCTCTCTTACTTTGTGGGGCAGAAGAAGTACCCCATTCATTATGATTTGAAAGCAATAGGTAAATATGTTGCATTGGCACTTGTATTGTTTGGTATATCGGAATACCTTCCTTTTCAGAACATTTTTTTGTTACTGTCTGTTCGTACGGTGTTGCTGATGCTCTTTGTGGCATACATCATAAAGGTAGATTTTCCATTGCATCAGATTCCTGTTATTAATCGGTTTATAAAGAAATAATTATGGCTGACATTAAAGGTAAGTTAAAAAACGATTTGAAGAATATGCCTTATATCAGGCAGTTCCTTCATGAATATTTTGATTTGGGCAAAGATAAGGATAATGAAGCTGTGACTGTCGAGTCTATCCGTAATGGAGTGGAGTTTAAAGGTACTAACCTTTGGATTCTGATATTTGCCATTTTCATTGCTTCTTTGGGGCTGAATGTCAATTCTACGGCGGTAATCATCGGCGCCATGTTGATATCTCCTTTGATGGGTCCTATCATGGGAGTGGGATTGGCTATCGGGCAGAATGACTTTGAACTGCTGAAACGGTCGTTGAAGAGTTATCTGATAGCGACTGTTTTCAGTGTTATTACTGCCACTTTATATTTCTCACTGACTCCATTGGATGAAGTGCAATCGGAATTGCTGGCACGAACTTCGCCTACTATTTATGATGTTTTGATAGCTTTATGTGGCGGTTTGGCAGGTATTATTGCGCTTTCCACCAAGGAAAAGGGCAATGTGATTCCGGGGGTAGCCATTGCCACTGCATTGATGCCCCCCTTGTGTACCGCCGGCTTCGGGTTGGCAACGGGAAACCTGCTTTATTTCTTGGGTGCTTTCTATTTATATTTCATTAATTCGGTATTTATTAGTTTGGCAACTTTCATTGGAGTGCGCGTGATGCACTTCCAGCGGAAAGAGTTTGTGGACAAAGAGCGTGAGAAATTGGTTAAGAAGTACATTGTTATCATTACTTTGGCCACCATGTGTCCGGCAATATATCTGACATATGGTATTGTGAAGAATACCATCTATACGGCATCTGCCAATAATTTCATCAGCGAAGAACTGAATTTTCCCGATACACAGGTTATTGACCGTAAGATTTCGTATGAGAATAAGGAAATTCGTGTTGTGCTGATTGGTAATGAAGTTCCTGCAACAGAGATTGCTGCTGCTAAAGATAATTTGAAACATTATAATTTGGCCGGTACGAAATTGATTGTCATGCAGGGGATGAATAATGAGGCTATGGACATAGGAAGCTTGAAGGCCCAGGTCATGGAAGATTTCTATAAGAATAGTGAAAAGCGTTTGTTGGAGCAACAGAACAAGATACATGAGCTGGAAGATGAATTGAAAGTTTATGCCGCTTATAATGCGGTAGACAAGAAAATCATTCCCGAACTGAAGGTGCTTTATCCGTCGGCCGAAACCATTGCAATGGCAAAAACAGTAGAACTTTCCGTTGATTCGACACGCATGGATACATTAACTTTGGTTTTGATGAAATTTGCGAAGCACCCCAGCGAGAAGGAACAGGAAAAGATAACCGAATGGCTGAAAGCCCGTGTCGGAGCAAAGAAACTGAAATTAGTGGTGGAATAAAGACAGGACACCAAGCAAAACACTCGTGCCATGAAAAAAATATTGATGTTGCTCGTCTTCTTACCTATATATATATGGGCTGATGAAGGTATGTGGTTGCCTTGCTGCCTGAGCAAGCAGACTCAACAAGTGATGAAAGATATGGGGTTGAATCTTACTCCCAGGCAATTATATAATCCCGGCGGTGCTGCACTTTCCAATGCTGTGGTCAGTTTTGGAGGTTTCTGTTCCGGGGTGGTTGTCTCTCCGGATGGTTTGGTGTTCACCAATCATCATTGTGGCTTCGATGCTATCCGGCAGCATAGCACGGTGAAGCATGACTACCTGCGTAATGGTTTTGTGGCCGATTCGTTATCGGACGAACTTCCCAATCCCGATTTATTTGTCAGTTTTCTTGTTCGTACCGAAGATGTGACAGAGCGCATTTTACAGGCCTTACCGCAAGATGTGACTGAAGATAATCGTTCTTTGATTGTAGACTCTCTTTCTACACTGATTGCTGACGAAGCAGTGAAGAATGACACTTTACTGCGGGCAGTTGTTTCGTCTTTCTATGCCGGCAATGAATATTATCTGTCTGTGTATAAGGATTATTATGATGTTCGCTTAGTCTATGCTCCTCCCTCTTCGGTTGGCAAGTTTGGGGGAGATACCGATAACTGGGTTTGGCCGAGGCATACCGGAGATTTTTCCGTTTTTCGTATCTATGCGGATACTCATAACGAACCGGCAGCTTATTCTAAAGATAATGTTCCTTATCATCCTGATTATTATGCTCCTATTTCCTTGGCAGGTTATAAGGAAGGTTCTTTTTGTATGACGATGGGTTATCCCGGGACTACCAGCCGTTATTTGTCTTCTTATGGTGTGGAAGAACGTATGAATGCCGATAATATGGCAAGAATAGATGTTCGTGCTATCAAACAGGCTATTTGGAAAGATGCAATGGAGAAAAGTGATGCTGTTCGTATAAAATATGCTTCGAAGTATGCTCAAAGTGCCAACTATTGGAAGAATAGCATTGGTATGAATCAGTCTATTAAAAAGCTGAATATTATCGGGAAAAAACGTCGGTTGGAACATCAACTGACGGAATGGATTCATCGGAAGCCGGAAGAACGAAACAAGTATGCCGGGATATTGACGGAGTTGGAAGACAGTTATCGCAATCGTTATAAGAATGCCCGTGCAATGGCTTATTTTGGTGAATGTTTTGCCAATGGTCCCGAGTTGGTTACTGCTGCATGGTCTGTCCTGAACTTTGATTTTGAAGCGGAAAAATCGGTTTTGGAAGAGAGGGTTCGTCAATTGTTGGAACTTTATGCCAATATTGATTTGGACATTGATAAGAAAGTTTTTGTGGCTATGCTTAAAGAATATGCGGCAGTAGTAGAGCCGGAGAGCCTTTCGGAAACTTATGCTACTATAGAAAAGAAGTTCAAAGGTGATTATCAGGCGTATGTGGACGATTTATACAGCCACACAGAATTGGATACTCCCCGAGGATTTGAACGTGTAGTGAAAAAGGACAGTACTTATGTTCTTTTTGAAGACCCGGCTATTTCGTTTGTCATTGATATGTTGGTGAAATCTTACGAACTCAGTGCGGCTGCAGATGATGATAATATGAAAATAGAAAAGAATGAGCGTTTACTTAATGAGGCTGTGCGTGAGATGGAATCAGATAAGGATTTTTACCCGGATGCTAACTCTACCATGCGTTTCAGCTTCGGAATGATTGGCGGATACTCGCCAAAAGATGCATTAGAATATACTTATTATACAACGACCAAGGGTATCTTCGATAAGATACGTGAATACAAAGGCGATAGCGATTTCGAAGTCATTCCCTCCGTCATTGATTTGCTGGAGAACAGAGATTTTGGTCGTTATGCGGCAGAAGATGGAAATATGAATGTTTGTTTTATTTCCGATAATGATATTACAGGAGGAAATTCCGGCAGCGGTATGTTTAATGGAAATGGAGAGCTGATAGGATTAGCTTTTGATGGGAATTGGGAAGCGATGAGCAGTGATATTATTTATGAACCCAATTTACAGCGTTGTATTGGGGTGGATATTCGCTATGTACTTTATATGATTGAGAAATATGGAAAGTCTACGCGTTTGATTAATGAATTGAAATTAGTGGAGTAAGCATTTTGGGGTGAGGAATGCTTATTGTTTTTCCCGCATGTTTTGGTGATAAAAAAAGGGAGTACCATCAGTTTTTGATACTCCCTTTTTTCTCTTATAAACGGTTTTATTTTTGTTTTTTTCTGCGTGCCCAGCCTTCTTCGTTAAAGTCGGGTTCTTCCCCTTTCAGTTTGCTGCTTTTTTTCTTGCTGTTGTCGCTGTTGAAAAACTGTTTCCAGTCATCTTGCTTCTTCGGACCGCGCTCTTCGGTATATCCGCGTTCGGCACGGCTAAGCTTTCTTTCTTTTGCTGCCTTGGGAGAAGCGGACTTGGCGGTTTTCTCCTTAGTAGAAGCCGATTTTCGAGAACTGCTGTTTTTGCGTCCTCCGTTATCGCTTTTTCCACTGTTTTCACCTGCTACCTCCACTACTACTTTGCGTCCGTTCAGGTTGACTTTATTAAGGGCGCTGATAACATCATTTGCCTGCTTCTCCGCCACTTCAAAGAAAGAGAAGTTTTGCATCAGGTCTATTCTTCCGATAGTGGTGCGCTGCTTCTTCATGTTGCGGTTAATCAGCTCAATAATTTGGTTGGCATAGAAGCCGTCTGTCTTGCCTAAATTCAGGAAAAGGCGTGTATATCCCTTTTCTGCTTTGCGTTCTGTCTTTTCGCGACTGCTGCCGTGCTCCTTGCGTTCTCTGGGTTCGCGTTCACCGCGGCGGTCGGTTACGGTCGGCGTTTCAATTTCGGGTGCATTACTGTAATACTCTAAAAAGCGGTTGAATTCCATAGACACTACGCGCTTTATCAAATCTTCTTTCGAGAGCCATTCCAGTTTGCGGTAAATACCCGGTAGGAAAGATTCGATTTCTTCCTCGTTTACTTTTACCTTTTCTATGTCATCAATCAGCTTGATGAGCTGCTGTTCACAGATCTGCTTGCCGGTTGGCATTTCGCCCACAATGAACTTTTTGTTGATGATACGTTCTATTTCGCGCATCTTTCCCCTTTCGCGTAAGTTGATGATAGCGATAGAGATACCTGTCTTTCCGGCGCGTCCGGTACGTCCGCTTCGGTGGGTATAGCTTTCGGTATCATCGGGCAGACCGTAGTTGATGACGTGTGTCAGGTCATTTACGTCCAGTCCGCGGGCAGCCACATCGGTGGCAACCAGCAGTTGCAGGTGACGTTGACGGAATTTCTGCATCACCAGGTCGCGCTGTGCTTGGCTCAGCTCGCCGTGTAACGAGTCGGCATTATAACCGTCCTGTATCAATTTGTCGGCAATTTCCTGTGTCTCCTTGCGGGTACGGCAGAATATAATACCGTAAATTTGCGGATAATAATCGGCAATGCGTTTCAGCGCTGCATATTTATCTTTCGCGTGTACCACATATGCAATGTGGTTTACGTTTTTGCTTCCTTCATTTTTGGTTCCGATGGTAATCTCTTTTGCATTACGTAAGTATTGTTTGGAGATGCGTGAGATTTCGGGACTCATGGTAGCCGAGAACATCAGTGTATTTCGGTCTTCGGGTACTTTTTCAAGAATAGAGTTGATGCTGTCGGTAAATCCCATGTTCAGCATTTCGTCTGCTTCGTCCATTACTACATTACCGATGGTATCTAGTTTGGCTACTTTTCGTTCCATCAGGTCAATAAGTCGTCCGGGAGTTGCGACAATAATGTGCACTCCGCTTTTGAGCATGCGTATTTGGCTTTCGATGGATGAACCGCCGTATACGGGAAGGACTTTCAGTCCGTCAATATACTTGGAGTAATCATTCAGATCACCTGCGATTTGCAAGCACAGTTCGCGTGTGGGGCAAAGAATTAACGCTTGCGGTACGCGGTTTTTTACATTAATTTTCTGGATTAGCGGCAGACCAAATGCGGCTGTTTTTCCAGTCCCTGTTTGTGCCAGGGCCACTACATCGTTTCCTTCACCGAGTAAATACGGTATAACTTCTTCTTGTACAGGCATCGGGTTTTCATAACCCATTTCTTCTATTGCTTTCCTGATTTCGGGGGAAACGCCTAACTCTTCAAATGTCTTCATTTATTTCAAATATCTAATTCGTTACAAAGATACGGATAATCATGGGATTATATGGCATATATGAAATATTTGTTTGATCGGACAGTACAATTTATAGAAAATTGACTAAAAGGTGCCGGAGAGAATAATAAAGGATTGCTCAATGCAATCCTTTATTCCTTCCCACTGTAAGAGTTATGAGGGGGCAGGTATGAGAGAATTTATGTTAGAGTGTCTGTGTTGCCTGTCAGGTTATTCATTCTCTTCACGATACTCCAGAATGTCTCCGGGCTGGCAGTCTAATTCTTTGCAGATAGCTTCCAGTGTGGAGAAGCGGATAGCTTTTGCTTTTCCGGTTTTCAGGATAGAGAGATTGGCCGGGGTGAGATCAATCTTCTCGGCCAGTTCTCCCAGCGAAATCTTTCGTTTCGCCATCATTACGTCTAAATTTACTATTATCGGCATAGTTCAGGTTTTAATTATTCGTTGTCTTTTCTTTTTAGCGAGTTCCACCACGAAGTATAGCGTTTGCTCAGTCTGTAATAGACATACATACAGAAGTATATCCATCCGATATTAAGAAAGGCTTTTGCTGTTTTGTGATCCAGCCATTGGCGTAACGTAAGTGTATAGATGAGTTGGACAACAAACAGTGTTATTATGAAACCGGCTATCAGGCAAACTATCGAAATAGTTTTTTTATCTTTTTCTTTCATGGCGGTTGTTCCTTAAATGGTTAATTCTTGTTCCTCTTTCATGCGGATGCCTATCTGGAACAGATATCCGATAAAGATGATGAATACTCCAATAAGGATATATATCATATAGGTTTGTCTTGGGTTTGTTACAGGAGCGAACTCATTCAGGATAGCTTGCAGAATTCCGTTAAACTCGATAATAAGACCGATATAATATATCAGATTGGCGTTGGCTCTTACAAATATCAGATTGCGCTTTACATTGCGGAGCATCAGATAGATAAAAACACTGCATACAGCCATGGATAATAAAGTGATACCTTGTGGAAATGCTTGCCAGATAAATTGTTCGGATGCCGCTGCTTTTCCGGCATCTATGGCAGCCCGATTGGTTCCCAATTCGAAACACAATATTGCGTTTTGAAAGATAGTGATGAATGTGCAACAGAAACAGATGATGGTGAGGCAAGTCATAATCAGTTTCATTTCTTTTAAAGAATGCTCTTTGCTCTTCTCTTTCATAGTTGTTCTATATTTAAATGGTGAGGTCTTGTTCTTCTTTCATTTTCAGTCCGATGGCAAATACTTCGGCAATGACGAATGCCAGTACGCCAAGCAAAAGACTGGAGTGTGAAAAGGGGTTGAGCCAGTTATAAGAATAACCAGGTATCTTCAATACTTGCGAAAGTTGCCAAGTGTGCATATAAGTGCTGGTCAAAGTGGTGGCGAAAGTAATCAGCAAAGAGGTGCCTAACTTGCGCAACAGTTTTACATTTGCCCAGCAGAAGATGTCCGAGCGGTTGATATTGCGAATGAACTTGATGAATTGCAGGACAGCTTTGATGCCGAAAATGATGAGGATGAAACTAAGAAGGGTGTTGATAAGGGCCAACCAGCCGGGTGCATCGGTGTCGACAGTCACCATGGATTGTATCTGCCATATCGGTACATTCTTTCCGGTCATCTCATTGTATATAGAGTCAGAAGTGCTACTCAGATTGTCCGGGAGCAACATCAGCGGATGGAGGTTATTTATTTCTCCTGCCTTATTTTCCATACCGGCTTTCCCACCTTCGATGGCTCCCCATACCATGGAATAGATATTCTCGGACAAGGAGAGTAATAAGACGGCAAATATCATGGCACAAAGCAGATTCAGTTTCTTTTTCATCGTTATATTTTATTATTGGATTAATCAATTTTGTGGGTTGGTTTCTTCCGCAGGAACAGGTTCGGTCGCTTCTACCGCCCACTGCACGGGTTTCACCTCTTTTTTGAATAACAGGAATGTGAGGCAGAAGATGGCGATTCCTGTCATTCCCCATACATGAACGGCAGTGGTGTTTCCTAAAATATCGGTCAGGGTATCTTTCTCTTCAAAAACATTCATCAGTATCAATGACAGAGTATTATTGATAAAGTGAAGAATGATGCTTGGAAGCAGGCTGCCGGTACGGTAATAAAGCTCTCCTAAGATAATACCGAACAGAAAGGCGAAAAGTATCTGTGCCGGATTCATGTGTATCAATCCGAAGATAAGGGCTGACACAAGGATGGCCCAACGGGGATTCTCCCATTTGCGCAGCAAGTATCCTTCGATGGCACCACGGAAAAAGATTTCTTCAAATATAGGAGCGATGATACATACGCTCAAAATACCGAATACATTGTTTTTCATTTGTGCAAAGACGTTTTCGGCTATATTGGGGAGATGGACCATCTCGCTCAGCCAGTTCATCCATATAATGGCGGCTGCTCCCATAAGGATGTAGAGACAGGTAGGTTTAAGAGGCAGGGACGCAAGAGTCTGTTTGTCCAGTTTTACATATTTATAATGTATCAGATGCCATGCCATGAGCAGGGTTCCCAACAGTGAAAGGATAATGGCCAAAGAAGTAGGGGCATTATGCAGGTCGAAACTTTGCGTTTCAAAGCATTTCCATATTGTGTATCCGAACATTCCCGGAATGGCTACAGCAAACTGATAAGCAAAATAGTAAAGTATTAATTTAATCGTGCGTCCCATCTTAATTTGTTTTTATGATTATTATTTCTTTAAATGAATACTCAGAAATTTATCCATGGCGCGATAGAAATCAAATTTATTCTCTTCGTTGTGGAAGCCATGTCCTTCGTTGTCTTTTACCATATATTCTACTTCGATGCCACGTTTCTTCAGCGCTTCCACCATCTGGTCGGACTCGGCTTTGTTCACGCGTGGGTCATTGGCTCCTTGTGCCACGAAGAGCGGGGCTTTAATCTGATCTACGTGGAACACCGGAGAATATTTTTCCATCATTTCCTTATCTTTCACCGGGTCGCCCACCATTTCGTACATCATGTCCAGCAATGGTTTCCAATATGGAGGAATGGTCTGCATGAAAGTAAACAGATTTGCAACTCCCACATAGTCGATGGCACAAGCATAAAGGTCGGGGGTGAAAGTGACACCTGCCAGTGTTGCATAACCGCCGTAACTTGCTCCGTAGATGGCAATCCGTTTCGGGTCGGCTATTCCTTGCTTGATTAACCATTCCACACCGTCGGTAATGTCATTCTGCATGGTCTGTCCCCATTGTTTGTAACCCAATTCGGTGAATTTGCGTCCGTAACCGGTGGAACCGCGGAAGTTCATTTGCAATACGGCATAACCGCGTGCGGCAAGGAACTGTACTTCAGGGTTATATCCCCAAGTGTCGCGTGCCCATGGACCCCCGTGAGGATTCACCACTACCGGCAGTTTTTTTGCAGTTTCCATTGTATAGCCTTTCGGCAGAGTGAGATATCCTTCGATGGTCAGTCCGTCACGGCTGGTATAAGTGATGGGAGTCATGGCAACCATCTCTTCTTCTTTAATCCAGGGAGCAGCATCGGCCACCTTTGTCAGTTTGTCTTCTTTTACATTATAGGTATAGTAAGTGCCATACGTGCGGTCACTGCCGGCATAAATCATGCGGATGTTTTCACTTTTGTCTTGGCTGGTAGTGCCTATATCATAACCTTTTAGTTTTTGTTCCAGTTTGGTGCGGATAGCCTCTTCGTCTTTGTCGAAATAGTGACGGATTATTCCTTTGTGTCCGGTACAGGATACGGAAGTCAGTTTTTTCTTCAGTTCGGAATAGCCCAATCCGGAAATATCATATTTGTCATTGGTGTAAAGCACTTCCTTTTCTTCGCAGGTGGCAGGATCCATCAGAACAAGGGCGGTTTTGTCGCGACCGATGTTAGTCAAGGCATATACCATCTTATTGTCGGGAGTGAAAGTAGCGAAGTTGACTGTTTCTTTGAAGTTTGTAGTCAATACCGGGCGGAATGGTTGTTCTTCTGTTTCACGGTATAAAATTTGGGTATTCACTCCGTCTACAATAGCCAGGGCTACACGCAACTTACCGTCGTGGTCGGTCATCCATCCCTGAATGTTTCCGGGGTTTTCAGCCAGTTGGGTCAGTTCGCCTGTATTGAGGTTGAGTCGATAGGGGTCGAATACCTGTGGATTACGTTTGTTCAGACCGATAATGACCAGTGAGTCGATATTCTCCAGCGGGTCAATGATTTGTGTTCTTACGTTGGGAAAAGCAGTGTATGCTTTAGGTTCTGTTCCGTCTACATTGACTCCGTAAAGTTGATAATTCTCGTCTCCGGCAGTATCTTTTATGTAAAGAATCCGATGACCATTTGCCCACATACTTCCTGCCAGGTTACGTGCTGTTTCCGAAGTAATTCGGGTTGTCTTGTCCGAACCGATTTCCTGTACGAACAGGTTGAGGCGGTTTTCATACGGTGCCATATACGAGAAGTATTTGCCGTCCGGAGAGATTTGATAACCCACTTTCTCGGGGTTCTTAAAGAAGTCTTCCAAAGGCACTTGTGCATTGACTTCGGAAGCGAGGCCGGTGGTTACCAATAGGGTAGCTGCGGCGAAAATACGTTTGAATGCTTTCATCTTAATGGATTTTTAAGTTCTTGTTACTTTTTGTTTTGTGTGTCGGCCAGCAAGTTTGTGTTGCAGTCTTCACGGTAAATTGTTTCTTGTTTGTTGTCATTAAAGGCGCTTTTCTTGGCGTTCCATTCAGTGTAGCTCAGTTTCGTTTCAGATATTCCGGGAGTTACTGTAAGCAAGTAAGCCGGCTTCCAGATTTCGCGACAGGCATCCCAGCGATACGCTTTCTTTTCAATTACTTGTCCTGTTTCATTGCGTTTGTACTCATATTTCACTTTGCGTGTTAATGTTTTGCCGTCTTCATTCAGTGTGTACACTGTTGTGTTTGTGTCGTCTTGACAATAAATGTACTTCGTGTTTCCTGTTGTTTGTGCGTGTGCTGCTGTTGTACAACTCATCATTACTGTTGCAATTGCTGCTGCTAAACCTGATTTCAATACTGACCTTTTCATTTTACTTTGTGTTTTAATGTTCTACTTGTGTTTGTTATTCGATATTCATTTATCGTTTATCGATATGCAAATGTACATCTTATTTTTATATCACCAAAGAAAAACGAGAAAAAATTATCGAAATTCGATAAAAATATATCCTTTCTCGTTGTTTGTGGGGATGAAAGAGGATGAGGATGTTGTTTTTATGTGTTTGGGGTAGGAAATGCCGGTAAAAAAGACACTTTGTTGTGAGGCGGGAATAGTTCTATAATAGAATCTTTGCGGCTTCTTCTCTGTCCTTGTGCATTTGGCAGATAAGGCTTTCAATGTTATCGAACTTTTCTTCGGGACGCAGATATTGGACGAACTCAATGCACATTTTTTTGTGATAGATATTATCCGAAAAATGAAGGATGTTCACTTCGATGCTGAGGTCTTTTCCATTATTCATGGTAGGACGATGCCCTATGTTCAACATCCCTGCCCATCTTTTCCCTTCTATATGTACATATACGGCGTATACTCCTTCCGAAGGAATGAGTTTTTCGGGATAATCTACTTTTAGGTTTGCGGTAGGAAAGCCTATCTTACGGCCGACTTTATAACCGTCGACAACGGTTCCGTCTAAATAATAATTGTATCCCAAGAACTGAGAGGCATGGGTTACGTCTCCTTCTTTTAGCAACCGTCGGATGACGGAAGAACTGATTTTATTTTCACTGTCGGTATATTCGCGCGCGCGTACTATATATATACCGAGTTCTTCTCCATAACGGTAATAATCTTCAAAACTCTCACTTCGGTTGTGACCGAAGCGGTGGTCGTAGCCTATTACCAGTATGCGGATATTGAATTTGTCGCGTAGCAATTGCATGAATTTGCGTGCAGAAAGCAATGACAATTCATGTGTAAACGGAAGCAGGATGCAATAATCAGTACCTGTTGTTTTCAATAAGTTTAATTTCTCTTGAGGAGAGGAGAGGAGTTGGGGGCAATAAGAGGTTTGTATCACCTGTCTGGGATGTACCGGAAAGGTGACTAACGCAGAATATAATCCTTCTTTTACAGCCACTTCCTTTACTTGGTCGATGAGGAAATGGTGACCGCGATGCACCCCGTCAAAAAAGCCGATGGTGGCAACCGATGGGGGAAGTGCCGGATGGTTTATGTCTGATATAATTTCCATTAGTCGAATAATAAACTTAAATCTTCACCGATATGGTAGTGGTGGGTTTGAATGCCAAGTGCCGCTGCTGCCCGGCAGTTAGTTTCCGAATCATCTATAAAGAACGTTTCCTCAGGAAGAATATTTGCCTCTTTCATTACTTTCTCATAGATAGCCTTATCGGGCTTAGCCAAATGCATTTTGAAAGAAAGAAAGGTGTCTTCAAAGAAATCGTCAGCTCGAAAACCTCGGTAGTTAAACATTTCTTCACCGGCATAATCCCAATGGATTTGGTTGGTGTTGCTAAGCAGGTAAACCATGTAGCGTTCGCGCAGCTCTAACAGTAAATCCAACTTTTCGCGGGGAATATTCAGTAGCATCAGGTTCCACATATCATCTATCTTGCGGTCGGTCAACGATTCGTCGGCTTCTTTGCGGATGGCATCCCTGAACTCTTCGGGTGAGATTTCTCCCAACTCGAATCGGGAAAATACTCCATTACCTTGCATTTGACGAACTTGCTCTTCTATGTTGGTGAATCCTGCTGTGCGGAATGCATTCAGACAACTGTCAAAATCCAGATTTATTAATACTCCACCTAAATCGAAAATAACATTTTTAATCTTACTGTCCATAACTCTTTATGCTCTTTTACCTAATTGACTTTTTTGTTTGCAACCGTTTTATCAGTCGGTAGATTTCACCTGCTACCAGCACTAAAGAGGTAGCGGTGATGATTATAATCCATTCGGTCAGGTTTAGCGGTACGGTGCGGAATACTTTTCCTCCGAATTCGACAATGAATATCTGACCTATCAGTATGATAACCGCTACACTGAGCATACCCAGTGCATGGCGTGAATCTTTAAATACAGAATGGTTGGTTCCGAAAACACTGGCGTTGAACAGATTCCAGAACTGAAGCATTACAAAGATAGTGAAGAAGCAGGTAAGAGCCCACTCTGTTTGTGAGGCGGGAAGTTGTCTGATACCTACGATGAGTGACATCAGTATAACCAAAAATGCAAGTCCTACACCTAATATATTATTGCGCATAGCCTTGGTGATGATAAAGTCATTGGTCTTGCGCGGCTTTTCGTTCATAACATCGGGACTGGGCGGTATGGAAGCCAGTGCCATGGCAGCAAAAGTATCCATAATGAGGTTTACCCATAACATTTGAGTGACAGTCAGCGGAAGTTCCGTTCCCAGAAAGGCACCGAGCAATACACTTGCCAATGCCACTACATTGATTGTCAGTTGGAAGACAATGAAGCGTTGAATGTTTTTGTAGAGCGAACGTCCCCACATGACGGCAGTGGCGATACTGTGGAAAGAGTCATCCAGCAGTGTAATATCGCTGGCTTCTTTTGCGACAGAAGTTCCTGTTCCCATCGAAAGTCCCACTTGTGCGTGGTTGAGAGCGGGGGCATCGTTGGTTCCATCACCGGTAACAGCAACTACCGCACCTTTTTGCTGGAGCAGCTGCACCAGGCGTTGTTTGTCCATCGGGCGCGCACGGCTCATTACTTTCAGGTCGAGCACACGGTCGAGTGCTTCTTCGTCGCTTAAAGCAGCAAATTCCACCCCTGTGATTCGGTTGCGTTCCGAGTCTTCGGGTTTCCATAATCCGATTTGGCGGGCAATTTCGGTAGCAGTTCCCGGAGTATCACCGGTTACAATCTTCACACCGATACCGGCTGACTGACATTTGCCGACAGCTTCGGGTACATCGGGACGAATGGGGTCACTGATGGCAAAAATACCGAGGAAAGTCATTCCGCCTTCATTCACTAATTCAGAACAATCCTCTCCGACGCCTTCGGGGATATATTTATAAGCCAGTCCCAAAGTACGCATGGCCTTGTTTTGATAGGCAAGCAGGTCGGCATTATATTGTGCAATGGCATCAGGGCTCAGATTGCATTTACCCATTATAATTTCGGGCGCACCTTTTATATATAGCACTCTTTTTTGCTGGATGGGAGAGTCGACCAACGTAGCCATATATTTACGTTCGGTGGAGAATGTGAGCTGGTTGACAACAGTCGCTCTTTCACGCAGCTCCATGTAATTCTTTCCCTGCTCGTTAAGCCACAACAATAAAGCGATTTCAGTCGGGTTTCCTACACCGGAAGGTTTCTTTCCGGCCTCTGCTTCTTCCAAGAAAGCCGTGGAATTGGCACTGATGCCTTCAGCTATCAAGTCTGCTTTGGAGGTGTCGAGCTTTGCTTCATGCACTTGCATCAGATTCTGTGTCAGTGTGCCGGTCTTGTCTGTACAGATGACGGTGATGGCTCCCATTGTTTCGCAAGCATGCATTTTTCGGACAAGGTTGTTCGTTTTCAGCATACGGCGCATATTCAGTGCAAGGCTGAGAGTAACACTCATCGGTAAACCTTCGGGAACGGCGACCACTATCAGGGTAACGGCCATCATGAAATATTTTAAAACAATACGGGCGATATGCACCCATTGCTGCCAGCCGGTTATCTCGTTCATGCTCAAATATCCATAAAGGTCTTTGGCCGTGAAGATAATAAAGGTCAGTGTGGCAATGGTAAAGCCGATTTTACCGATGAAATCGGCCAGCTTTGTTAATTGAATATTCAATGGAGTCTGTTCTTGGCTCTGCTCTGTTGCCTGGCGAGCCACTTTGCCGATTTCTGTCGCATCGCCTACGTGCTCTACGCGCATCATGCCGTGACCGTCCACTACTGTTGTTCCACGCATGACGGTGTTGCTGGGATATGTGGCCTCATCATCAAATAATTCTTCGTTGACCGTTTTGTTCACCATTAATTCTCCGGTCAGGTTGGATTCATTAATCTGCATGGAAATAGCTTCCAACAAGATGCCGTCTGCCGGCACCTCTTCGCCGGTATTTAATATGACGATGTCTCCCACAACGATGTCTTTGCGCGGAATCTCTTGTATTTTGCCGTTACGCATGACCGTGACGGGCGTTTCTTCACCTACGGCGTTCAACAAATCAAACTTCTTGTTTGCATCATATTCAAAATAGAACCCGATGCCGGTAGCCAGAAATATAGCGAAGAATATTCCGATAGTTTCGGCATATTCATCTTCAATGATGGCTATGACTAGTGAAAAGAATGCTGCAACGAGAAGGATGCGTATCACCGGGTCGCGGAACTTTTCGAGATAAAGTTTCCACATAGAAGGACGTTTAGGGGGTGTCAGGAGATTCATCCCGAATTTCTCCCTACTTTCAAGAACTTCTTTATTTGTCAGCCCTGTAAAGGCGGTTTCCTGTTTTGTATGTGCCATACGGCTATTATCAATTAATTAGTGAAGTACAAAAATACAATTTAAATCCTTACGAATAAGTGAATTAAATCTTTTTATCAAATTTTGGGTGTGATTCTTTGCAAATCTCAAAGAAATGTTCTACTTTTGCACCTGTTAAGAAGAAATTCTCATAGCTCGGACTTGTAGCTCAGTTGGTTAGAGCAACAGACTCATAATCTGGAGGTCCCTGGTTCAAGCCCAGGCTGGTCCACGAAGAAAATCAAGCGTTAATTGCACAAAATCAAGCAGTTAGCGCTTTTCTTTTTGTCCCTTCACTATGAGTTGGGATAGGCTCAAATCAATAGAATTACATATCTTTTGCAGCATTTGTTTACCGCTTGTTTACCGATAAACAAAAGGATTAATATGCTGACAATCAACGCGGAAATCAAGAAAGACGGACTACGGTCTAATGGTACTTACAACGTAAAGCTAAGATTCACACTCGACAGAAAAATGAGACGGCTGGCAACAAGTCTATTCGTCACAAGTAAAGACCTGACTAAAGAACTGAAAATCAAGCAAAATTCACCTATTAAAAAAGAGGTAGATTCTCTTATTCGCAGTTATCAAGAGAAATGTACCAAACTGCAAGTTGAATTAAACCACTACACCATTGATGAAGTAATGGACTACTTGGATGGGGAGCATCAAAAGCAACAAACCATTGACTTCATAAAGTTCAGTCGTGAGTGGATAGCCTCAACTACTATCAAAGGCGCACCTAACTACACTACTGCCATTAATGCCTTAGTTCGCTTTATAGGCAAAGAAGAATTGGATGTAAATCTGATTACAACCATTTTTTTAGAGAACTTCAAAGTGTTTCTGAATAAAGAGCGTGAAGTACGAATGAAGAAACTGATTCAGCAGGGTAAGCGTGTGCCCTCTAATCGGTCTTTATCTCTTTATTTGGTAAGCATAAAGAAACTATTTAAAGAAGCGCAAAAGAAGTATAACAAGAGAGAGAAAAATCTTATACTGATACCTAACAATCCATTTATAGACTTTGAGATACCCAAGCAGGAAGCAACAAGAAAGAGAGCTATTCCGGCAGATATTATAAAGAAGGTATGGAAGCTACCCTATAAAGATATGAAGAAAGGCTACAAGTCCACTTGTCGCTATAATTTGGCAAAAGATTGCTTTATTCTATCATTCTGTCTGATGGGCATTAATTCAGCCGATTTATATAATGCTACAGAAATGGCGAACAATACCATTACTTATAATCGTACCAAGACGAAAGACCGTAGATTGGATAATGCTCAAATGAAAGTGGATATACCTAAAATCGCATTACCACTTATAGAGAAATACAGAGATAAAAGTGGTAAACGCTTATTTAATTTTTACCAATACTATGCAGACGAAAAAGGTTTCAATAAGGCTATCAACTACGGCTTAAAAGAAATTGGTACAATATTAGGAGTAGATGATTTGGAATACTACGCAGCGCGCCATTCATGGGCTACTATTGCATTGAACAAAGTAGGCATAGACAAATATATAGTCCACGCAGCACTGAACCATATAGATGATTCTATGAAAGTGACAGATATTTATATTGAACGGGACTTCGTAAATGAGAACAAGGCTAATGCCAAAGTTGTGAAATATGTATTTGGTAAATGAATATCGTTTGCCATTATGCAGAACCTACTATAACGAAAAAGAAGTCTGTAATCCGCTAAAGATTGCAGACTTTTCTTTTATTTTGCAGTATAACTAATACGAATATACTATGTATCAGATAGAAGAACTGCCCGATTTAAAAGTGTCTTGGCATGAAAGCTACAAATACCTTGCTGAACCACTATTAGAATATGTGTGGGAAGTAGCCAATCACTTCCTGCCCGATTATGAAGATGTGTCCGCTGCACCTGCCATATTCGCCAACAGATATGCGGAAAGGAACTTGTCCGTTGAAGAAAGGTACGAAAGAACCCAAGAAATGAAAATTTTCAAAGGAACTTTGGAAGAATACAAAAAACGTGAATACAGAAAGCTGGATGATTCTTTCAAAGAGAAGTTCCTGACTAATGAAGATTTACAGAATACCATTGAAGCGTATAAGTTGGACGTTAGCAAGTTTTGGTATCTACTTCTGTTCATATATGATTTTATAGAGGATATTGGTACAAACGCACCTGCATTGAATAAGTCCGTATTGGAAGACTTTAGCTATTTTCATACCAACCTATTGGAAGCTACAAGTATCACCTTAAAGAAGAACAACAAGAAAAGCTATATTGTTGAAAGAGAGGACACAATCAGAATCATTCAAGCAGCCTTACAATATTTTATCAATACATATAGCAATATTATACATAGCGAACAAAATAGAGAAGCTATGATTAAACAATTAAAGGACATAGGTTTAGAGGGCTTTATCGGAAATGACTTATCGTCAAAAATCAGCTTTACAGACAAGTTCAGTCTTGACATATCTTATAAGAAATGGAAATTTACAGATATGTTTCTGTTCTTCATTGAGAGAAGAAAGGCTACCACCATACCCAATAAAAAGGTAAAGGTATCTAAAGACAAGATGATGCTTGTTTCAAGGCTAATCTATACAGTGGGCTATGATGGCAAGAGATATAATGAAGAATACGATTCAGAGGGCAACAAGAACAGAATGTTATCCAATCTCCTTAGAAGATACAAGAACGAGAAATTTCCGTCTATTATAGCTAATAACTACATGGTAGTCTCATAAACGACATACATAAAAAACATAGCAGAAATGCGTACTGAAAGGGTTGTTCTTTTCGGTACGCATTTTTTTTGCGTACTGGAAAGGGTATGTTTTCTACACACATGGGCATTAGGCAAAATGCTTTGTTACCCCTTATTTCTGCCCTAATTTTGCAATGTCAAAAGGGAACAAATAAGTAAGTGCGCATAGCTTTAGTAGTTCTTTAATGACTTAATAATTAATATGTAAAATATCTAAAATTAGGAATTATGAAAAATTTAAAATTTGCAGAAGCATTAAATAGTGAAGTAGAAAACATAGTAGAAAACACTAAAGTAAGTGCAGCATTCGTGCAGGAACTGAAAGAAGCATTCCTTATGTTTCCCGTCAGAACGGATATGCGTTTCAAACAATCCTCAAAAGGAGAACTGATTATATCGGTCACAGTCGTTTATGCTACTGGCATGACACAACATTTTGAGGGTGCAGGAGATGCAGACCTTATTTCGGCAATACATTTCGGCATGGCTAAAATGATAAACGGCTTGCACGACTACAAAGCAGAGGAACATGAGGTCGAAATTGCCCAAGAGGGTGAAAACTTGGTAATGGAACTGTTCAAGCAGTACATGAACTCCACTATGAGGGGCTATATTGAAGCGGACTGGTACAACAACAGCGGCGAGCGTTACCGTTGCGTGAGATTCACTTCCACATTCAACGGGAATGTAAAGTTCTGCATGAAAGCAACGGATGAAGTGAACAGCCTTATCTGTGAAGCCTGCAAACCCGAATGGATGAAGAAATCAGAAGCGGAAGCCAAACAACAAGTTCCCGAACAGAATGAAGTAGCCTAAACAATCAGCTTTGAAGAAAGTCGAGGGAACAACCTCTCTCGGCTTTCTTTTTTAATCGGAACAGAGAAAATGAAACAGATACAGTTTGCCCAAACATATAACAATGAAGCTGCACACAGACAAGTGAAGCTACTAATGAAACAACACAAGCAGCTTTATATCCAAGTGAACGGTGAAGCATGGATTAGCAGTCAAGGAGTAACGGGTATAAGATACCAACTCAACGCACAAGGCTGGCAGTGGATTCTTAACTACCTGCAAACGGGAGATTATGAGGATTTTGGAGTATTCCCGTCCAGACTATCCAAGCTATGCAGCGAGTTCCAAGAGGATGTGGTAAAAGGACTGATAGAACAGAAATACAATATTGCAAGAATCCCTTTTCTACGGGAAACCGAAGCCTATATAAAACTTAGGGGACTGTTCCGTTTCGGAAAACTCTTTTTCAGCATAAGGAGAAGCGATGAATTTATAGATTATCTAAACAGCAAAGGATTATGATTACTCTACATAAAGGTCAATACCTGTCTGACGTAATGAGTGAGATTCCGTCAAACTGCATACTTTCCAAAAGAATACCCGGCTGTGGTGCTACTACTTTGGAGCTTGAAACTCAAAGAAATTCCATTATCGTAGTTCCCAATGTGCCCGTTATCAAAAGCAAGTGTGGCAAATACAGCAATCTGTTAGGTGTTTATGAAGATGTCACAACAGATAAGATTCGCAATTATCTAACCAATAACAGACTGCATAAGATAATGACTACTCCCGAAAGTTTCGGTAAGGTGAAAAATGCTTGCAGCGATATTGACATTTATAATCATTTCTTCCTGCTGATGGATGAATGCCACCAATTAATTAAGGATGTGGATTACAGAACGGACATAGTGCTGCCCATGAATGACTTTTTCCGTTTTAAAAGCAAGGCTCTTGTTTCCGCCACTCCTATCGGATTCAGTGACCCAAGATTTAAAGAGTTTGAAACAGTGGAAGTAAGTGCCGATTATGACTACAGACAAGAAATTGCGGTTACACATACTTATAATATACACAAGGCAATAAGTGAATATTTAGGCAATCACACAGAGGGAACAGTCTGCTTTTTCGTCAATTCCGTGGTAATGATTTACTCCATAATGAAACAGTTCGGCATGTTGGAGGATTCTACCGTTTACTGTGCGCCAAAAAGCCGTTTGAAACTGAAAAATGAATACTCCTTTGATAATGCTTATAATGATTGGAACGCAGATACCATGAAGAAATATAACTTCTTCACTGGCAGATTCTTTACGGCATTCGACTTGGACTTGCCTTATCAGCCCGATTTGGTAATGGTTACAGACCCTTATAATTCCGAATATACCATACTTGACATAGATACGGACTGCATACAGATTTGCGGAAGATTCCGTAACGGTATAAAATCGGCAACACATATCTATAGGGTGAATCCCGAAATGGTAATTCAATCCAAAGAGCAAATAGAAAAGCAAATTTCAGAACAAGAATTTGCCTACAACTTAATTCATACATTATATAATAGTGCTGATTACAAAGAATACAGAAATGCTTTTGGTGAGATTCTTGAAACTGCACCGTTCCGCAAATACCTATATTCCGACTTTACAAAGAACTGGTTTGCCATAGACAATGAGATTAATTCCGTATTGGTGAACAACAGATACCAATCAAGACAAGAAATAAAGAACTGGTACAATGACTGCCATTTCTTCAATCCCACATTTGAGAATTGCGAATATAATGAGAATGACGAGAGATTAAAGATTATCAAGGCTGCACGCTCGGTAAAGGACAAGCGCAGAAAAATAGTACAGCAACTTGGTGAAATGGAAACTCCATATTCGGAATATGCCTTAGACTATATCAATGATATGCGGAAGATTGACCCATTCATTGTGGAAGCGTTTGAAACTTTAGGTAAAGAGAGAATAGAAGAACTTAATTATATTGATAGGAAAATCAGAGAGGAAATGATTCTCACACAGCGTAAAGGAAATAAGGTTATCAAACTGATTAAGAATATATTCAAGGTTGGCAATAGATATTCCAATGAAAAGATAGTTAATGAATTAACGAGAATATTTGAGGCGTTGAATATCCACCCCGAAGAAAATATAGAACCTAAACTTATCAGTCTCTATTACCAAGCTATCCCTTGCTGGGTTGGTAAAAAGAGAGGTTATCAATTAATTAGTGAGATAGTCTAACTATTACCAACAAAACTTGAAAATCTTGTCTTTCTATACCCGATACAGAAATTGAAAGAAATGTTGGTAACTACCTCAATAACTAATGAAACAGAGCAATTTTCTTACTAACTAATAAGATACAGTCGCAGGAAATTCTTGCGGCTTTTATTTTTGGCACAGAACCACAACCGCACATTTTCTCCGATTCCGATTTTCTGAATATTCCCACTTTAGGCAGAGTTATATAGTACCTACTTTATAATATGCCACATATACCTAATACCATTAAAAAGACTATCTAACTAAAGAATCACCCATATTCAGTTTGGCTGAAAGTCAAGAGAACAGATATATAAGGTACTTAATACAGAAAGCCCCCTCCCCATTCAGTCAGTAAGCTAAAATATATAAGAGTGTCTGCCTTTGCGGTTGGCAACCCTCAATAGTCCCCCTCTGTATATTGATATAAAAAAGAATTATTAATCATTTAAACTTTTATCAATATGAGAAATTTAGCTATCATGCCATTACAAGGTAAAGAAAGAATGAATTTAGGTGAGTATGCAGAAGAAGCAACCATTATTGAAGAAACTGCAACATCTAACAAGTCTTTACATTTCATAGAGGCAAACACACAAGAAGTTTCTTTAAGTCACTTGAAAAATGACTGCATTACTCCAGTGTTTGCCAAAGACAATGAGCTTACAGTAAACCATGCTGCATTTATTGAAACTGTTTGGGAAGCTGCAAACTCCTACTACAATGGTGAGACTATTGGAACACCCGATATTCGTGTTAGTCATGTGATTAAGGGTCGCATTCCCGAAGCTATCCACAAACCTGCTAATCAGTTGTTGGAATCAGACAAAACAATCTACTATGAGAGGGCAGCTTTCAGTATTGACATTCCTACAATCTATGAAACGGTTGAGGGAAACAAGTTGAACCTTTCAATAGTAGGGGTTAGAGCTTATAACCAAATGAATCTGTATTCAAAGAAAGTTCCAGAGTTGTTTAGGTTGGCTATTGGCTTTAAAAACCAAGTTTGTTGCAATATGTGCATCTTTACAGACGGTTACAAGGATGATTTAAGAGTGAGCAATACAAGTGAACTTTACCGTTCTGCCTTGGAACTGTTCAACAACTACAATCCTGCCAAACATCTGTATCTGATGCAACAGTTGGGCAATACCTCAATGAGTGAGCATCAATTCTGCCAAATATTGGGTAAAATGAGACTTTATCAGTGTTTGCCCAATGGCTACCAAAAGAGACTGCCAAGAATGTTGCTTACTGATACACAAATAAACAGTGTTGCAAAAGCCTACATTAATGATGAGAACTTTGGCAGCTTTGGAAATGACTTGAATATGTGGAAATTTTATAATTTGCTCACTGGAGCAAATAAAAGTTCATATATTGATTCATTCTTAGACCGCTCTTTAAATGCTACTGAAATGGCAGTTGGAATTAATGCAGCCTTGCATGGGGATGAGCATTACAAATGGTTTATTGACTAATTAATGAGAGGACATCTATTTATTGGGTGTCCTTTCTTATCTATTTTACAAACCTTTTAAATAATGAGATATGGAATTACAAGAAAGCCGTGAATATAAGGCTGCAAAAGAATTGGAAAGAGCTTTGAATGATATGAGTTGGAATCCTCAAAAATTTGCTGAAAGTACAAGATATTATCACCGTACATTACAGCAGGAATTAATGAAAACCATTGTGGCAATCATTAAAATGGTTGGTGATAAGGGGTACAGAACAGACCTTAGAAATCAAGCCTCACATGAACTTTGCAGAAAGATTATTGACAGTGGGGTATTGGATGATTGTTACTTGCCTTTTATATAATGTAATGAGAGGACATCTATTTATTTAGGTGTCCTTTCTTTTTTATTCACTTAAAAATACTACAAAATGGAAGATAATGGAAAATTGATTTTATGGGGTACATTGGTAGTTATACTACTGATAATAATTGGCATCATTAATCCCTTTTTGCTGATACTGATTATCACTATCTTTACTTATCTGCAATCTTAGTTACACTTTCTAATAGAAGTGAAAGTAATTTGAGAATCAAGCTATTACAAAATGATTCCCGAATTTACTTTCACTCTTATAGTTAAACCTACAAAATTGAAACAACATGAGTTTGAAGAACAGCTATACAACAAGTGATTACCTACAATGGGACAGTGCTACAAACTTGGTGAGAAAATTATATAGGGATAAGAATTATAGAATAAGCCTGCTTATTGGGTGTGGCATATTTTTTGGTCTCCGTATTAGTGACCTACTACAACTTACTTGGGAAATGCTTTTGAGTAAGGATACAAAGTTTACCATTACTGAAAAGAAAACAAGCAAACGTAGGGAAGTGAGAATTAATAAGGAGTTTCAGAAGCATATCAAAGACTGTTATACAGCTTTGAATATTCAAAACTTGAATGAGTTCTGTTTTTTATCGGGAAAAGGTAAGAACAAGGTCTATTCTATCCAATGGATAAACATTGTACTTAAAGAGCTGAAAAGCAAATACAATTTAAAGATAGACCATTTTTCTACCCACTCACTTAGAAAGACTTTTGGCAGAAAGGTTTTTGAATCCTCTGAAAATGCTGAATTGGCTTTAGTTAAACTGATGGAATTATTTAATCATTCAAGTGTTACCATAACTAAAAGATACTTGGGACTTAGACAAGAAGAACTGTTAAATACTTATGACTGTTTGAGTTTCTAACTACTGCTTGGAATGGGACAAAGTTTGAAATTTCTGTTGTTATCATACCATTTTCAGAAATAAAGAACTTTGTCCCGTTCTCTAATATACTGTAACTTTCAAAAAACTGCAATGTAAGAGAAACTGCAAATAATGGTTATATCTAAATCTGATAGGACATACTTCCAAGCCAAACAGATTGAGATAACGTAATTAGCCCTGCATTGATGCAAGTGTAATAAAAATAATCTTTTAAAAAGGCATGATATGGCTTGTAGTTTATGGTATGTGCGATTTTTGGGGAAATACTTATATGCCGTACCAATCTATTGATTACTATGCCATAAAATAATTTTTGAATTATGCAAATGTTTACAAAGCATTGAAATACAGACTGTTTTGATAATTCAAATTAAACATATAGCTTTGCAGTGTCCGTTTACAAAATCCCATTTATTTAATCATTTAAAAATTATCAGCTATGAGTAATCTTAAAACTTACTTCAAGAAAAGTGTGTCCGTATGTAAGAAAAGCTCTGCCTATATAAGAGCGATACCCGTTCTTGCAAAAGCACTATATCATGCAATGGTGGGCAATGGAAATTATGAGGTATCATTTACCAAGATAGGGCGCAAATGGTACTGTAATGTTCCGGGCTTTCCCAAAGAACTGTTTGAACATACGCTCATGGTTGGTGGTGCATCCAACTATCTTGAATATTACTCTCGTGGAGAAAATGAGATTGTGGCTACTATCAGAATTGCCAAAGAATGGGAAGATAAGTTTTATTGCGGAGTTAGATTATATAAGGTAAGTTCCACTTTAATGGGTGGTGCTTTCTATAAAGACCCAAGTGGAAATTTTGGTGAAGAACTTTGGCTTTGTCCCGTTACCCTATTCTTATTGGGCAAATACCCGAAACTAATCTTTATCTATAAGATTAACAAGAACTACCTGCATTGTCCTATCTGTATTGAGTGATTGGGCAAATTTATCCTCACAGATTCCGTTATTATTGCAAATGAATCATTAATTTTGTGGTCTAATTAACTAAAAACGTAATGGATATGGAAGATACATTCTCTTTAGGTAACGTATTGTTATACGGTGAGTTCCCAAGCAAAGGCAAGGAAAACAGTCTTACGGGAGAAATGGCAGAGTTGTTTATCTCAAAGATTTTCGGAGTTACAGTCCTCAAATTGAAATATGAAGATGTCTTATATCCAGTTCTAACCACAAATGACTGTGATATTTATAAGGCACAAACCATAAAAGGAGAGAAATATTTCAAGCATGAAGACCTTGATGAGTTGATACAAGCCATTAAAAAGGCAAAGTAGCAAATAGATTTTTAAAGAGTTCGCAGCATTTGCGGACTTTTTTTATATCCATTATGAAGATAGATACTTCTCCCATTCATTAGTTAGTCAGACAACATAACCCATATACCTTATTATATACAATAGAGATTCATTTTTCAATCCGCAGAATCTACGGGTACTTTTTTCGGGAAGAAATCTTCTTATAGTCCCCGTTCAAAAAAAGTACCTGCTCATGCTATTACGAAGAAAAGAAACTGATACTTCCCTAATTACTTACTAAGGATATGCTTTAAAACACTTAGAACTGCATTTATCAGCGTTTTATCTTTAGCTATTCAAAACCTTTCGCTAACTTTGCAACAATTTCAGAGGTCTTAATGCGTTAAGGCACTGAAAGGACATATTTAACGAAAAGGTGTTATTGAGATTATCTTCTTTTTCTCAAATTCTCGCAAAGTTTGAAATGGAACGAAGATGATAGCAATAGCACCCCACCATTTGATATATACCTACCTTATATTCTGTAAGGCTTTAGATATTGTCAAAATTGGTGTGGGTAGCTATTGTTTTATCCGTTCCATAGGCAATGCGAGAAGCCAGAGAAAAAGGGTAAAGCAGATATAGTTCCCACACCTTATTTTTTATCCGCTTTCTTCGGGGAATTTGGGAAGCATAACAAATTTATAATGAAAAAAGTATTGATTTTGATTTGTGCTTTCTGTATGTCTGTAACAGAACCTACAATCGCATTAACAAGAGAAATCTTGATTGCAGAAAATATGCAACAAGGAAATTGGGAAGAATTAGGAAAAGTATCTCTCAAATTCCATAAAGAGGGAGGTGTTTACTATTCGCCTATTTCAGAGGGAATATTATATGTTCGGGTTATTGGAGAACGAACATTTTATAGAGTGAAAATAGAAGATAAGTTCTATTCTGTCGCTATTGGTGAATATATTGTTGAGGGAAAGAAATATAATGCAAAAGTAGCCGAAAACTATTACTTTAACATCTAAATTCTTACCAAAGGCTATATGATTATTATTCACGAATTAAAGAAATACAGTTATGAAAAAGTATTTATTAGGATTACTGTTACTTCTCGTTTCATGTGGAATAGGTAAAACCTATCTATATGAATTAGACTTTACGGAAGACAAAGACAGAAAATCTGGAAATATATTCAATGTGTTCGTACATGACAAAAAAGGTAACGCTTTCGATGGAACAGCATGGTCAAGTGATGGAAAAACTCTATCCATAGAAGTAAACAATGGTATTCTTGTTTGCTTAAAAATGTATTATGAAAATGGCAAAATAGCCACATACAGTACATTGCAACAACGTACTTGTTATGATAAAGCTGGAAACGAGATAAGCGAAACAGATTTTAGAGCAGGAATAGACTCTGAAACTTTGTCACGTATGAGGATGGCTTCAATGGAGTTAGAAAAAAGATAGCTTAGATAACAACGTAACATGATTCAAGCCAAAGTTATATATAACTAAAATAGTTAAGCATGAACAAGTTAAATAAATACGTATTATTTTTTATCATACTATTCTTCAATACTACATATCTATTTGCAGACATTGGTAATCGTGGTAGATGGGATAACGGTGGAACTTCTAATTTTGGGATGTCCTTATGGGGACTTTTCGGCATTATTGCAGGAGGATTCTTGGCATATTGCTTTATTAGAAATGGTTTAGAGAATGGATTCAAGGATAAGGAACTGAATAAAACTGGGTGTATGTCAATAATTGTTGCTGTTGTTGGCTTATTGATTTTAGTATCTATGTGTTCTCATTAAATAGAAATATGGCATGAAATTCAAAGTCTTAGCATTCATATTAATCGTATTCAGTATCAATCTATATGCTGATGAATACAAGTTTGATTATGCAGTTATAGACAATGAGAAAGTAACGACTGTAAGTGCTTCAAACATTACAGCCCATCTTATTAGTGAATCTAAAGCTACCATAACTTATAAAAATGAGACTGTTATTCTAACATCTAAGGATGGTTACGAATATAAAGGTTTTGGTGAAAGTGGAGTAGTTGTCGTTTCTAATAAAATCAATGGAGTATTAAGCAGAATTACCATAGGAAGAACTTTTAAAGGGCAAACCGTTATACTGGTTTATAAACGGACTAATGACAAAATGAAGCAACAGAAAATAAGTAACAAATATTTCTATCTACATTAATTATCATGAAAAAGACTTTTATCCTTTTAATCAGTATAGCTACATTCATAGCTTGCACCAAACAAAAAACAGAACAAGTTTCTACCATAGACAGCACTTTACAAGTAAGAGTTGATTCTATCCTGCAAAACAAGCTATCCGAACTTAATGCTACGGTAGGGCAAGTTATTATAATGGAAGTACGGACGGGAGAAATCAAGGCTTTTGTTGGTTCTGATTCTATTCTGCAAGAATCGGGATTAGTACGTACTGCTTCATTTTTGGCAGCATTGGAAACAAAGGCGGTCAAAATTTCTGATACGGTAGATGTTGGTAATGGGGTCTTAGCTATTGGCAAAGATACATTGTGCGACCATAATTGGCATAAGGGTGGATATGGGAAAATCACAGTGGAACAAGGCTTTGGAGTAGCATCCAATATTGCCAATTACAAAATAGTAAAAAAGTATTTGAGAATGAACAAGCCTTTTCGGAAGCACTTGCAAAGTATGGTTATCAAGTGAAAGACACAAGTCTTGTTTATAATCCTTTGGGATATGGCATTCTCACCACTCCATTACAGAACTTGACTTTCATTAATAACATAGCTAAAAGTAACACTGCCATAAAAGAAGCATTGGCATATTTTGTTTCTGATGGATTAGCTAAGCCTGCCCAATCAGATAAAGTTAAAGTAGCAGGAGCAACGGGAACAATTCAACTTCCGAACGGTGAATATGCCGTAGAATTTTGTGGTTACTTTCCTGCCGATAATCCGAAATACAGTATTATCGTTACCATTAATAAGACAGAATTGCCTGCAAGTGGTGGACTGATGGCAGGTGATGTTTTTAGACAGATAGTGGATTACATAAACGAATAACAATCTAAAGTGAGCAGCATTTGTGGAAACTCTTATGCTGTTTATTCTTACTATAAACGATAAAATTAAATAATTATGATTACAGCAGAACAGAGCGCAGCTGGCATAAATGCAATGTTGGATGAGTACAATTTATCAAAAGAAGAATTTTGGAAAGACCCCGAAAAATTTCTTGATAGTATCGAAGATAAAGTTGTACGAATTATGATAGAAGCAGCTATGCAGCTATGTTAATTCTTATATTTCAACATAGGAAAGGAATAAGTAAACGACGAATAAGAGGAACTAAATGACCATAGAAGATATAAAAGACATTATTAAGGATATTCCAGAGGGAAGTAAGGGTCTTGCGATGGGACATCCTATTTTAGAGGATGTGAATTATCATCTTCAACAACTGCTATTGAAGTGGGAGTTTGATTCTGAACTTTTTGATGAAATCTTAATAACTTTAGAAAGAAAAATTCAGACAATTCGAGAATATCAGAGAGGAGAATATAAAGGAACTATGTTTGAACACATGACTATGGAAAAATGGTTAAGTCCTGCAAGAAAGGTAGATTGATTTATGAGAAGATTGCTATTTATCATTATTGGGCTACTTAGTTTAGCGGCTTGCAAAACAGACAAAACACCAGTTCCGCAGGATTTTGAATGTTTCAACCAACCACGAGTTTTTATCAAGTACAAACAGCCAATAAACGGATATACGGTAAAAGCAATGTGGCTACCTTATGTTGCCCAAGACGGAACGACTGGAGAAACAGGAATAACTACACTTCTACATTTTAAGAATGCTGATAACGAGTTTAGCATAAACTTAGAAGCAAAGCATGTTATTGATACACTTTGTTATCATTATCCGAATTTAAAAGACGGTGATGTGCTTTATTGGGACTACGCACAAAAAGGCAGCAATGAAGTGTTGCCTAATTATGCCCCATTCTCCTTTTATGATGTGGACTTTGACGGTGAAGAAGAATTGTTGATAACGGACTATCAAAGCGGCTCATACTCCAACAATACTTATAAGGTTTACAAGATACATGAATATTATGCAGAGTTAATGACAGGCGAGCCGTTTGATTACTTGGAAACTTCCGCAAAGTTTGATTCTATCAACAAGCGCATTATAACAACAAGCACAGGCGGACAAGGCAGTATTTATATATATACTTACCAACTGAAAGAATATGAAACAATGTACGGTGACAGACCTACGACCATTTCCAAATTTGAGTTGGTGAAAGCTGATATAATAGATGATAAAGGACACAGGGTTTATCTACGGAAAGGAGATAAGTTAGAATTAGAAGACTGAATACATAATAAATTAGTATATTTGCATATAGACCCCACATTAATATTTAAGAAGATGAAAATCAATGTTATTAAATTTGAAACAATCAATGGAAAGAAAGTAGGAAAAGCATTTTCATTTCCAATGGATGCAAAGAAAATGGCTCGTTATAAAACAGAAGCTACCGTAAGAAAAAAGGTGGAGGAATATGTTGCTAAAAGCGGCTTATTCAAAAAGAACGAACTAAATGAACTCAAATATGACATGACCGACTTCTTACAAGAATGGAAAAAACAGAAACCCATTGTGGAAGCTGAAATGCTAAAGGAACTGGAAGCCTCAACCAATGCAGGAAACAGAATAACACCTGAACACATCAATCGTCTTGGAACTAATGAAGTTTTCGTTTTTGGTTCTAATGCAAGAGGATTGCATCATGGAGGTGCTGCCAAAGTCGCTGTTGAAAGTTTTGGTGCTGTCATGGGACAAGGGCATGGATTGCAAGGGAAAAGTTATGCTATCAATTCCATGAGCGGCATTTCTGAAATGGAGAAAGATATAAAGTTGTTCTGTGAGTTTGCAAAATCGAATCCACAGAAACATTTCCTTGTAACTCCCATAGGTTGTGGTATTGCAGGTTTTAGCCCTAATGATGTCGCCCCATTATTTAAAAAATGTGCAATTTTGAATAACGTATCACTTCCTCGTTCTTTTTGGCAAATAATAGGGTATCCAAAGGAATAAAAATTCATGCAGAATTATTTAGTAAAAGATTCTTCTGAAAAATGGGCATATAATATATGACGAAAGACGAGATTAGAACAAGAGAAGATTTTATTAATCTTTATGCTTTACATCTTGGACTTGACAGATTCATTGAAGCACAAGATAAGTGGAATACTTATCAAACTGCCTTGGAAGAAGTCAAAGCAGGGAAGAAGAGAACACATTGGATTTGGTTTATCTTTCCTCAAATGGAGGGACTTGGCACAAGTGAAAAGTCTCGTTACTACGGAATACGTGGGCGTGATGAAGCTATTGAATATATCAACCATCCTATATTGAGAGATAGGTTAGTTGAAATCACAGAAGCGGTCTATAATAATGAGAAATCAGTTTACGAGATATTTGGAAACGATGTAATTAAAGTAAGGTCTTGTATGTTACTTTTTGCATCTGTTTCTGATATTCCTATCTTTCAAAAGATGCTTGAAAAGCATTGCTGGAGATAAAATTCTCATATAATAACAAAAGCCAACCTACCCAATTACGGACAAGTTGGCTTTTCAGTTCTGAACACTTAATCATTAACATCTTTTCTTGGACTTCATTATAGGAACAAGTCCAATAGTAGAGAAATAGTTTCGCATTATTTCTCTGTTTCCAATTGGTTTCTTTATTAATTTCTTCATAGCTATAAATTTTAGAGTTTCACATATACAAGCATACACATAGATATATAAAAGTCAAAGCCAAGCGTGAATGAAAATGGAATATTGTTTCTAATCATGCGAATATGTCTTTTATGCCATATATTAAAATTTTGTCAGTACATTCTATCTACATTATACGGAGTTGATTATCTTTGCGCTACAAAAGATTTAATCAATGGAACAATTACAAGTAATTCAAAGCAAGATATATGAAATCAGAGGTCAGAAAGTAATGCTCGACCGTGATTTGGCAGAAATGTACGGAGTGCAAACAAAAGCATTGAATCAAGCCGTAAAACGCAATATAGACCGTTTCCCCGAAGATTTTATGTTTCAACTGACAAGCGAAGAAACACAAAAATGGAGGTCACAGTTTGTGACTTCCAATTCCATCAAGATGGGAGTTAGGCGCAACCCTTATGCGTTCACTGAATTAGGAGTAGCCATGCTAAGTAGCGTGCTGAACTCCAAAACTGCCATTCAAATAAATATGGGTATTATGCGTGCTTTTGTCGCTGTTCGCCAAATGATAGCATTGCCTAAAACAGACCAACTAACAGAGTTGCAGAATGAGGTAAAAGAGTTGAAAGACTATATAGAAGAAGTGTTCGCTGATTACAACGATATTAATGATGATACACGGATGCAGTTGGAACTTATCAATCAGACATTGGCTGAACTACAAGTCAAGAAGAAATTGGAAGAAAAGCCACGCAGAAGAATCGGATTTATACAGCATGATGAATAATCTGATTCTGTCAAGCACGAGATTTTATAAAAACTATAATACTTCCACGCAAGTAAAAAAAAGTGATTGAAGCAACTACAAATATATATTATAATTATTGCATAACAGTACAACATTAGCTACCTTTGCATCAAGAACGAATGTTTACCGCTGGTTTACCGATACGTTCTTATAAGAGTTCATTAATTGGTATGCAAACGCTTTAAAAGACTTGTTGCTCAGTTGGTTACACACGATAAATCCGCAGGATTTAACGTGCTTGGCAACAGACTCATAATCTGGAGGTCCCTGGTTCAAGCCCAGGCTGGTCCACAAAGCATAAAACAAAGGAAATCAAGCCGTTACAAATAGATTTGTAGCGGCTTTTTCTTTACACACAAAAGTTCATTGCACACAATTTGCACACAGCTTCCGAGAAGTACTGATAATCAATGATAAACGAAACACACCGGTAAATTACATCGCATTTCATCTCGTTTCTTTCTTTCATAACTATTGCCTTATCAGTTGAGGCTTTTCACCGATAGTATAATACAAATAAAAGGGATAAGCTACACACCGGTAGTTATCCCTTTTGTTCGCAATAAAATCAAGCGAGAAGTATGTACATCACAATTTTCCTGTTTTCATATACCTTAATATATCGCAAACTTGATTCATGCCAGCACATGGCTTGCCAACAAATAAAGCACAGACATCTCTGATTTTTCTTTGATTTGACTTTCTTCTCCATAATCTGTTGTTTCAAATTTATAGAGATAACTATAAATAAGCAAACTTATCGTGGCAATATTTGTTCATATAATAAATTAAAAGTAATTTTGCCACAGAACTAAAAGAGGCACTCATGAGAACGATAAATCAAATTATTGGAGAAAATCTAAGAAAGATTAGAGAGTTGTCTGGCTTCACACAAGAACAGATAGCCAAATCTATTGGGATTGAGCGTTCTGCATATAGTAATTATGAAGGAGGCACTAGGGAAGTTCCGTATGATATTTTAGAACGAATCTCAAACATGTTCGGTTGTGAACCTTTCATTTTGTTTGAAGATAATATCCAAGCTGATAATGAAATTATGGCTACTGCTTTCAGAATTTCTGATTTGGAAGATAATGACTTAAAAGAAATCGCAAATTTCAAGGACATTGTGAAATCATATCTTAAAATGGAACGAATTGCACAGAATGAAGCCGAATAAGTTTATCATAGAAAAACAAGTATCAGCATTTCGCACAGATAATGGGCTTAGCGCATCCGAGCCTGTCACATTGAAAAGTCTGCTTTTGAAATTGAACATACTTACAGTGTTCAGACCTCTGTCTGACAATTTTTCAGGCATGTGTTTAAAGGACAATTCCGGGCATCGTTTTATGCTTATCAATTCCAATCAGCCACGTGGAAGACAGCATTTCACAATTGCCCACGAATTATATCACTTGTTTATAGAAGAAAAGCCTACACCGCACAAATGCAACCCCGGATACAGCAAGAACTTTGTAGAACAAAGTGCCGACATGTTTGCTTCTTTATTATTAATGCCTGAATCCGGAATCTGCCAACTGGTACCGGAAAATGAATTAAAGACTAAAAGCATTTCTATGGCAACAATTTTGAAACTTGAACATTACTTCTCTGTTTCTCGTTCGGCCTTGTTGTATAGATTGTTAAATATAGGCCTCATTTCAGAAAGTACACGTTCCCAATTTGCTGAAGTAGGAGTAAAAAACTCTGCAAGATGCTTCGGATATGATACGGCTTTATACGAAGCTGCAAATGAAGGTTTGGTTATCGGTGATTTTGGAGAAAAAGCACGTAATTTATTCGATAAAGAGAAAATCTCGGAAAGCCATTATATGGAGTTGCTTGGTAAAATAAATATCAATGGGACACAAGAAAACGAAAATAGTACTCGATGCTGATGTGATTATCCATTTTATAGAAGCGGGTAACTTTTCATTATTACCGGATATATTCCCCGAATATGAGTATATAGTATTGGATGTGGTTTACAATGAAGTTTCAAAGAATAATAAAACGAAAAAATTCATAGACAACTATCTTCACCATTTTCCAAAATTGAAACAAGAAACATTTGCTCCAAAAGGAGAATCAATAAAAGAATATTTTTCATTGCAACGAGTATTGGGAAAGGGAGAGAGTGCCTGTATGGTATATTGTAGGGACAATAAAGATGTATTGGGGAGTAGTAATTTAAGAGATATAAAGGACTACTGTTCAAAGAACTGCATAACTTATTTAACAACTCTTGATTTTCTATATTACGCTTATTGCAGAAAGAAAATGACACAACAAGAATGTACTGAATTTATGCAAGCTGTAAATGATGCAGGAAGCAAACTTCCTATTATTGACATAACCCAATATACATGTACCGTGCAAATCTAATTGCACACAATTTGCACACATCTTAAGAAAATAGAAGAAAACAAGAGAGATTATTTGAAAAAGAAATACTACCTTTAGGCTTGGAAATCAAGGAGTATGAGCCTGAAAAGAAATGAAGAGCAAATTACTGAAAATCAATTATTTGCGACTTATAATCTGGAGATCCCTGGTTCAAGCCCAGACTGGTCCACTATAAAAATCAACGGCTTACGAAAGATATTCGTAAGCCGTTTTTTATTTCAACTATATTACTTCACAAGCCCGTCGCACGGCGCTGTTTACGAAGATTCTACGTGAAATCAGATGTATTTCTACCCTGCAAAAAGAATGTAAAAGCAACGCAACTGGCTCTTAATAAGTTTACTCTATTTTTGTTGCATCAAAACTTGATAACATAAACTTTAAAAGAAAAAAGAATGAAAAAGAGAATGCTGACACTTCCGTTGCTTTCGTTAGCAATTTGCGGATATGCCCAGGCACAAGCCGACCGCATAGAAGGCAACCCTGTCATGAAAATCAATGAGACATCCACGTTCGAGGCTCCCAAGAATGAAACTGTCGCCCGTTATGATTGGACGGCTCCTATCGGTTGCAAAGTCGTATCGGGACAAGGAACACCTTCCGTCGAAATTTCATCTTCCTTTCTATCACAAGACAGCCCGGTCCGCCTGATAAGAACGTTTACCGATGAACACAAAGATACCTTGGAGGCTCCTATAAAATTCTGCCGCTACGTGCAAAGCATACAAGATCACACCATCGCTCCGGGAGAGACAATAAATATAGGAGGAAAAGATTACTCCGAAGCTGACATTTACTACACACCGGCCGAAGGTGAAAACGCCTGTGGACAAGTCGTGGCACACCGGCTGACCGTGGAGCCTAAAACCGGTAGCTACGCCGATATGACGAAACCTTACCTCCAAAGCGCGGAAGACACCGCCATCTGGATTAGCTGGAAAACCTCTTTCGAAAACACCCCTAAAGTCATTTACGGAACTTCAAAAGACCAACTGACGCAGACCTTAGAAGGTACCATTGACAATCTTTCAGAAGACGGTTTCCCATATTATTGGAACTCCATCCGCCTTACCGGACTGCAACCCAACACGGTGTACTATTACCAAGCTATCAGCGACGACAAGAAAAGCGAAGTATGCCATTTCCGCACCATGCCGACCCCCAAAAGCCATGAACCCATGCGCATTCTGTTAATGGGCGATCACCAAATCAAAAGCCGAAGCGGATATGAGTGGCTAATGAAAGCAGCACAACGTAAGATCGAAGAAAAATATGGCGACCTTACCGAAAACATCAACATGATTATGAATATCGGCGACCAAGTGGACGTAGGTACATTGGACCAATACGAACAGATACACCTGTTCAAATCGCAACTCATGTCACCTTATCTCCCTATCATGACAGCCGTGGGAAACCATGAAACTTATAACGACCCGGGTATGCAGAGATATGCCGCACATTACCACTATGAGAACCTTACCTACCAAGGTATCAGCAGTGGCACGGAAAACTATTACGCTTACCAAGCCGGCCGTATCCTCTTCGTTGTTTTGTCCACTGAACATACCGGCAACGCCCAAAAAGAATGGGTGAGAAAAATTGTAGATGCTGCCAAAAAAGACGATTCAGTAGATTTCATTATCAGCGTAAACCATCGGCCTATCCAAGCCGAGCAATACATCGGTGACATCTCGACATGGGTTAGAAATGAAATCATACCCATTCTGTCCGAAACCCCGAAGCACGTACTGAACTACGGAGGCCACCATCATTTGTACCATAGGGGACAATTGACCGATTATCCGCTATATCACATCATTAACGGTGCTGCCTCTTGGGATCAAATGTGGGGCATGTCTTCCGAACAAGACTACGACGACGTACAAAAAACCATTGACTATTGGATCTACCAGATTCTGGAGTTTGATTTCGATAAAAAAGAAATGAAGGCGGAGTGCTATGCCATCGGTAACAAGGAACTGGTAGTGGACAATATTCTAATTGACTCCTTCAGTCGTACTTTGGGTAAAGCTGCTCCGGAAAAGCCGGAAATCAAGGAAATAACAGAAGAGACCATCACCCTGCCTTATACGTTCAAAGGAAGTCCATATAAAACCACTACGAATGAACAACTAAATAGCGTACAATACCAATTCTCACTCAACCAAGACTTTTCTACCATAGAATACAACAAGGTACGCGACGTCGAAGACCTTTACGGTTCTACGGGGAACCCCTTACACATCCCCATTGACCTCAATGAAAATATAGACATCACTCAACTTACCATTGAGAAAAACAAACTGATAAACGGTACCTATTACGTAAGGATGAGATACCGCGATACCAATATGGAATGGTCGGAATGGTCGGACACCAGACAGTTCACCGTAGAAGGAAGTATAGCAGGTAAACCTTCCATATCTATAACGGACACAAGCGTAACACCAGGAGAAACCATTACCATCGACTACAAATATGCTCCTGAAGGTCAAAACGCATGGATCGGCATCTACCGCAAAGGAGAAGAACCGCATTCCGTTCTTTCGTACAAATGGAAATATACCCCGGCTCAATCCGGTTCAATGAATTTCACCATCGACGAAACCAACGAATACTATGCCGTGCTATTTGAAGATGAGGGATATACGGAAATCAGCGAAAGAATCCCGTTCTATGTCGGTCCCGAACCGCAAATCAGTCTGGAAAAGAGCGAATTCGAAGAAGGAGAAGACATCGTGGTGACCTACTCCAACGCACCGGGCCTGAAGAACGACTGGATCGGCATCTACAAGCGGGGAGAAGTTCCCGGTACATCCGATACATCCGACTCATGGGATTACCTCGGCGGAAACACCGAAGGCACACTCACTTTGGCGAAAGATCTGCCCAAAGGATATTATTTCTTGAATTACTTCACCTTGGGACAGTACTTCGAACCGCGTGAACGAGTTTATTTCTCTGTAGGCAAAGACATATCTTCGCTGTCTACCGACAAGACGGAATTCTCCACCGATGAAGCAATTCTCATCCACTACAAGGACGGTCCGGGTACACCGAAAGACTGGGTGGGTGTCTACAAAGAAGGCAAAGACCCCAACGTGGACGAGCTTGACGGCTTCTATTACACTTACGGAGCCACGGAAGGAACCGTGAGCATCAAAGCCGGTACGCTCGAACCCGGAAACTATTTCAGCGCCCTGTTCATTAACGATTCCTATGACGAAGTTTCCCCGAGAATCCAGTTCACCATAAAGGACGGCACGGGCATCAGACAAGCTAAAAACGAAGACGGGCCACTCTTCTATCCCAATGCTAACGGCTCGCTGCGTATCGAAGGTAACACCTATGAAACAGCCGACATCTTCAACCTGGCCGGAAACCGTGTGCGTCGCACGACTTTGACGGAAGGCAACTGCACTATCGACTTTGCCGACCTGCCTGCCGGAATTTACATCTTCAAATTCCACAACGGGACGAATAACTGCATCGTACACAAAGTCATCAAGAAATAACCTCACACGGAAATATCATTTCCCCAAAAAGGAAGTGCCGGAAGCCTCGGCTTGATAGCCTCTCTTCCGGCACTTCCTTTCTGTTCGTTTTTACGACTGTCCTTCGGTAGTCCGTACCGGATTATTGCTCGGGTAGAACCAACCGTTTTACCAGCCCCTCCAGCGCGCCCAGATTACGAGGGTCTGCATTTACGTCAAGCACATGACCGTCTACACCGATAAGACGATAGGAAGGAAAACTGTTCACGCCCAAATATTGTTCTATGGCCTGCTGCTGGTCGTCCGGCAGGTTATAATGCACCACATTGTCACCCAGCACGTCATATTGTTTGATGACGTTCTTCCACGAATCTTCCGCAGAGCCGTTAGCCAAGTAAAGGAACACCACACCGTAAGGACGCATCCGCTCGAACAGTGCATGCGAATGAGACAAGGCTTCCTTACACGGCCTGCACCAAGTGCCCCAAATGTCGAGCAATACGAGTTTGCCGCGATAAGGTTCCGTGAGCTTGCGCAACAATGCCTCGCCGCCGGTCACGTCCTTCACATCTTCTGCCGACTTCAGACTGCCCACTCCGGACAAGTCCCGGTTTTGGATAGCCACGTACTTCTCCTGTTCCCTACTGACGATATCCCATCCGCCCTCAAGCCTGATTTCCCGTTCGGCCTTTGTCATCATCTTGTCCGGCAAAGGTTTCCGTATGTTATCAATCTGCCTGTAAAGATTCCGGGCTAAATGGATTTGGCATAGGATACTGTCGCACCCCGCCGATTCCGCGTTTTCTTTCCAGAAATCTATGTTATCCGCCAATACCTCCTCGTTCAAAACGTCCTCGAAACGTTTGAAGAGCGATATGAAACGTTGCCCCAAATCACTTTTCCCAAACTCCACCACCATTCGTTGACGCAACGAATCCGACGGCTCCGCATTCAGTTTTTCTTGTAGTTCCTTAATGGCCAACTGATAAGCCTCCACGGTGTTTGCCTCCTCCTCCGTCATCGAGATTTCACCTTGCTGCCGCAAACGCTTGAAGGCATTGAATACGGCATTGCCCCTCGCCTTGTCTTTCGCCTTTGAAGAATGGCCTATATAATCCCTCATCAATATGCCAAAATTCTGGCAAAGCGTATAGGGTTTGGGAGGACGCTGCCAGACTTTTGTCCGGACAAAGTCCACGTAATCTTCGGGCAACTGCCAATCGGGCACCGCAAACCGCGCCTGCATCATCGAACGGCCCAACCCTGTCAAAGCAAAAGATTCCATAAAGTAACGGTAACGCCGCGAAAGGTTGGAATGCTCCCCCACACGCCGTGACAGTTCCTCTACCGCATGCCGGTACTTTTCCTCCATCTGTGTCCGGAATTCATCGACCGTCCCTTGCCCTTTCCGGAGATAACCATCCACGTACAAAGGGGGATGCGCCTGCAATTCGTTTTGAAATCGGACATCTTCTCCCATGAAAAGCACATGACCGGTGGAGAAATCGTGCAACAGGAAATAAGTCTCCCCCGGCTCCACCACCGTGTTGATACCCTTCCGCCCTATGTCGATATAGATTTCCGACGTGTTGACCAACGGCACGCGCACGGAGAAACGCCCGGTCGAATCCATGGCTGCCACAAAGGATTCCTGTTTGTCCGTAAAGATGTTGTTGCGTAATATTTCCACGCTTCGCCCTTTCTCCCACGCCTCGGCAGGCATGTCCTTCATCCAACCCACAATGGTCACGCTGTCGTCCGCACGGTAACCGTTGTCCTTGAACCCCTCCCGCAAGTCTTCCACGGGATAGTCAGGCAACGCCGCCCCCGTAATCAGACTGCACTCCACGGCCGGTTCCTTGCCCACGGTGATGCGACGCGTGCCGCGTTTTTCTTTGCCCACCTCCACAGCGAGCTGCTCTCCGCCATAGGCAATCACCCATTGGCCATGCCCGTCTCTCCGCTCCTCTCGGCTCACGACACTCCAAACCTTACCGTCGTATATCACGCCGTCGCCGGAAAAGCCGACAAACCAATCTCCCGTACGCACATCGCGCCAATAGGTGTCCTCCATCCCTTCGGGCCGATAATCCTCCGGACGGATATTGTAAACCGTCCATCCTCCCGGTTCTACCAGATTCATCTTTACCGTCCCAAGCGGCACGGCATCGAATGTCAACGTAAAGTCCACTTCATCGCTCTCAGGCATCGTGTACCGTTCCCCAAGGGGAATGCCCGAGGCATCCCTCACGGGAAAGTTCCGGCCATCCGCTTGCAATTCCGTCGTGCGCAGGATTTGAATCCAATAACCTGAAGGGTAATGTACATGGCACGACACTTCCGTGCGGTCCGCGTGGAGCACCACCTTGGTTACCTCTACAATAGAATGGGTATAGCCCACCACGGGATGGTGCCAAACCACGGAATCGCTTGCCCAAGTACAGACCACGGCAAACGTAACCCACAACAATGCAATAAGTTTCAGTTTCATGTGTTTCATCATGGAATTATCTAAATTAACCGGCATAAATTTACACATATCCCGAAGCCCGGCAAAGCCATGCGTCGGGAAAAGCCGGCACGTTTTGTTTTTTTAGGATTTCCATTCCGTAATCCAGGTAAAAAAACCTGTAATCCGGATAGCAGGCTTCCCGGTAAAACCGCGTATCTTTGCACCATCATTTCAAAACGACAAAATTATCTATGGTATTAGAAAACATCAACTCGCCGGAAGACGTGAAAAAATTGTCTCTGGAAGAACTCAACCTGCTGGGCGGAGAAATGCGCGAAGCATTGTTGCACCGCCTGAGCAACCACGGCGGCCATTTCGGTCCGAACTTCGGCATGGTGGAAGCCACCATCGCCCTGCATTACGTGTTCAACTCGCCGGAAGACAAGATTGTCTTCGACGTGTCCCACCAAAGCTATCCCCACAAGATGCTGACCGGACGGAAAGAGGCTTATCTCGATCCGGAAAAATACGACGACGTGTCGGGCTACTCCGAGCCGTCGGAAAGCGCACACGACCATTTCGTCATCGGCCATACCTCCACCTCGGTCAGCCTGGCCGGAGGACTGGCCAAAGGCCGTGACCTGAAAGGCGAAAAAGGCAATGTCATTGCTGTCATCGGAGACGGTTCGCTGAGCGGCGGAGAAGCTTTCGAGGGATTGGACTACGCAGGAGAATTGGACACGAACTTCATCATCGTGGTCAACGACAACCAGATGTCCATCGCCGAAAACCACGGAGGCCTGTACCGCAACCTGCAGGAGCTGCGTGAAAGCCAAGGCACATGCCCTTGCAACTTCTTCAAGGCCATGGGACTGGATTACCTGTACGTAGACCAAGGCAACGACATCAGAAGCCTCATCTCGGCATTCCAAAAGGTGAAAGACATCGACCACCCCGTCGTGGTACACATCAACACCCTGAAAGGCAAGGGATACCGCCCGGCCGAAGAACACAAGGAGCCATGGCACTACTGCGCTCCGTTCGACATCGCGACCGGCGAACCCAAACACAAGTCCGACGACGGAGAAGACTACGGCACGCTAACTGCCGACTACCTGTTGGCGAAGATGAAAGAAGACCGCCGCGTGGTAGGCATCACGGCAGGAACACCCACCATCATGGGATTCACCGAAGACAGACGGTTGGCAGCCGGACGGCAGTTCGTGGACGTAGGCATCGCCGAGGAACACGCCGTCGCTTTGGCTTCCGGCATCGCCAAGGCAGGAGGAAAACCGGTATTCGGCGTATGCAGCTCGTTCATCCAACGGGCTTACGACCAACTTTCGCAAGACCTCTGCATCAACAACAACCCGGCCACGCTGCTCGTCTTCTGGAGCTCGCTCTCGGCCATGAACGACATCACGCACCTCTGTTTCTTCGACATCCCGCTCATCGGCAACATCCCCAACATGGTCTATCTTGCCCCGACCTGCAAGGAAGAATACTTCGCCATGTTGGAATGGAGCCTGCGGCAAGACAGCCACCCCGTAGCCATCCGCGTACCGGCACTCGGACTGACGCATGCCGACCGGGAAATAGCCACGGATTACAGCGAATTGAACCGCTATGAAATGGTAAAGAAGGGAACAAAAGTAGCCCTGCTCGCTTTGGGTTCCTTCTTCCCGTTAGGCGAATCCGTCGCACATATCCTGAAAGAAAAGGCCGGTATAGAAGCCACTCTCGTCAACCCGCGTTATATCACCGGAACGGACGACACCTTATTAGACACACTGAAAACCGACCACGCCCTCGTGGCCACGTTGGAAGACGGCATACTGGACGGCGGATTCGGTGAGAAAATCGCCCGCTACTACGGCACAAGCCCCATAAAAGTACTCAACTTCGGTGCCCGCAAGGAGTTCGTAGACCGCTTCGACGTGACGGTGTTCCTCCGCGACAATCACCTGACGGCGGAACAGATTGCCGAAGACATCCTCGCGCAGTTATAAAAATTCCACTTAAAAGAGCCCTACTGTTATTCTAACAAAATTACCTTGGCTGCCTGGTTATCCATACCATACATCGTCTTGCCCACCGGTGCACCGATAAAAGTACCATCGGCTATCACGAACTTACGTCCTTCCAACGAGATATAATCGCCCGCCACGGCATCAGACTGCGAGAACTCTACAGCCGAAGCCAGGTGTCCCGGATAATAAATCAGGATACAACGAAGCCCTAATAAATCGCGTACCAGACGGGTAAAAAGGATACTACGGTCCTCACAGTCACAATATGGATAGTAAAGGGATTCCTCTGCAAAGAAAGCCCGGTCGTCTCCCCATACCTTGTCGTCATACTCGTACTCGAAGCCCGTCTGCACGAAATTCAGCAACTTATTCACAGCCGTCAACTGGTCACATCCGTTTATGGCAGCTTTCAAGTCCGGATATATCTGACGCTTCACATCCTCACTCATCGGCGTATTGGCATACATAGCCCAGCGGCTTAAAAAATTTTCGCCCACCATCGAAGTGGGATAAGAGGAATAGAAGTCCATCAGATTCTTATTCGAGGACAGATTTACCTTTACCTCCGGATAACGCTCGGATTGACGCGTCCGTGATGATGTGGCAGACACAGCCAACCTTGGAGATGCAGCGAACCAAAGGGACAAGCTCTGTTCCCCCTGAAATGCATTGTCACTGATATATATGCTCGAAGGGCACTCCCCATAAGGATAGAACCTCTCACCTCCCACGTTATAATGCGGTATGTCGTAAATGATGTGGCGAGATGCGAAAAGCATATGCAAAATGCCGGAATCATCGCGCGCCAACCTCATCTTGTAGCCGGATTGGCAATACAAGTAAGCCATAAGCAAAACGGATTCGTTCGTACCCTCTCCAAAGAGTTTTTCGGCCACAGCCTGCAACATCTCAAGGTAAGCCCAATCGCCCATCTTATACTCCGTACGCAACTGTAGACAATCATAAACAAGATTGGTGTACTGCTGCCCTGACAGTTCCAACCACGCAGCAGAAACCACATCTTCTCTTGCGCCTGTCATCTGCAAAGCCGATGAGGTATCGAACCGTACGCTTAACTTAGTGCCAAACCACAAGAAATCCACTTTCGGCATCGGTTCCGGATTTTCCTTTATGGGTTCCACGGGTTTGGGTTGTGGAGCAGGCTTGGGAACTGGAATGACCACATCATAAGGCAATGGCTCCGGGGCGGGGAAAGGCTTATTCCTCTCCTCTTCAGGGTAAATCACCGGAGGCACATCGTCTTCTTTGGGTATGACGAGCGGTTTCTTTTCCGTAAACTCCTCCCACGGATTTTTCAAAAACTCGGCATACTCTTTGTTTATCTTCTTCCGGAAGTTATTGAAATCCTTATGGATAGCTCGTCGAAAAGATTCAAAATCTTCTTTGAAGTCATCCCCGAAGTCATCATTCTGGGCCTGTACCTGTCCGAAAAAGCACAATGCCATGCCCACTATAACAGATGCCTTCTTCATATCCTTATACTAAAATTCCTCGCTCAGCACCTCGTCCACGATACCGTCCAACTCGCTGTCCAAGCCGTCGCCTTCCGCTTCAAGTTCCTCTGCCAACTGGCGTTTCATTTGCTTTTTCATGACTTTCTTGTCATAAGCCACGGTTACCTGCACTTGGTAATTGTTGTTCGGCAATACACGGTAAATATGCACCACAGGAGTCATCATCGACAACGTGGCATCCGTTATTGCCCGTCCGCGCTCGTGGAACTTGTCTACTGTGGTGGCATCAATGGCAGAATTTTGAGCATTGTCCTGCTTACGCTTCATAGCCGCAGCTATCTTCGTTTCCAACATACTGGCTATCTCGGCCTGGCATTGTGCACGTGCAGACGAGTAGCCCACAGATTCCGAACCGGAAGTCACCGTAGCCTCATGGAGGATATAGCGGGCCACAGGTTCTCCCGCATCGTTAGCCATCAGTTCCTGCCTCATGAGTTGCGCCCGGGTAAACTGGCTGGCCATAGACAAACCACCGGCCGGCACCTCCCACCCGTCCTTTGTCCTTTGTTTCGCCTGCTTCTTTGCATCTTTCGAGGGTTTGGCATTTAACATGTCCATATTCACCTTGTCTAGCTCGCGTTGCTGTTTGGCCAGTTCTATCGCACTTTGTGCGTAACCTGCCGATGCGCCCATGAACGCCACGGCCAATAATACCAAAATCTTTTTCATAATACCATGTTTTAAAAATGAATAGTGTTAGTCGTTATAAAAATCACCTGCGCTGAATATCTTCGACATCGAGACCTCATTGGGCTGCCACGTACGCACCTTGATTTGCGGTGCATCATGGTCGGTCATATCCACCAACAGGAAGAGGTAACCTTTGTCCGCGTAACGGGAAGAGGTGTATTCCTGACCTATCTGTATGCCGTAGATTTCCGCATCCTCATATTTCTCCAACCACTGCACGTCATTGTTCGTAAAACGCAGGTTGATGAATTCGTTCAATTTGAACGTACGGGCCAAGTTGGCCAGATAGGTCTCCTTGTCATAACGGTTATATTTGATGATGTCCTGCCCTTCAAGCGAAATGGCACGTTCTTCCGGCACCGCCGCAAGGTTACGCTTCACGATATTGCCCACGATGATGACGGCATCATCGGCAAAGATGTCACGGATATAATCCAGACGTTTCAGGCAATAAGCCGTCTTGTAGTTTTCCAGGAACTCCATGATCAATTCGCGGGTTTCGTCTTTCCATCCGGGCGCATAACGGTTCAGGATATCTGACTCTGCCACTTTCCCTAATCCGAAAGCCACGTTGCAGATTTTCTTGTCCGGATTGAACGTGAACACCACGTCTTCCACGAACGTTTTCTTCCGCTTCCCGCTCGTGAACGAGAACGACATCTGCAGCCCGCGTGCCACGACCTGTCCGTTTGTGCTACGGTAATATACCATATCAGGTTGCCCCACCACACGTCCCGTACCGTAAGAAATCAGTTTGTTGTACACGTCCAGGCCTTCGAGCGTAAAACAAGAACTGGCCTTTACGTAGTTGCGCGACTTGACGGCTGCCAACACCTTTTCCATCGCTTCACAATACAAGGCAGCGTCGTCCACCGTCTGCGACGGGGAAGGACCTGCCGCCGGGGCATCCGTAGTGGCCACACCTGCAGTAGCCAACCGTGCCGCAGGCTGGGAAACCGCAACCGAAGTGCCGTCTTGCACCGCACGGCCTTTCACGCTTACCGAGGACTCCGGAAAAGCTGCCTTCGCCACGACATCCAACACGGACTGCAACTCATCGTCCCCACGTGCCAGATTCTTATACTCATATTCAATGTCAAGATGATAGAACTCCGTCTCATAGCCCGGTGCCATCTCCAACATGCCGCGCCCGTCTTTCGCGGCCCCGTCGCACTCTTCACGCCCGTCGGAATAGAGGAAGTCCAACCCCGACACAGGACGGCCTTTGTATTTGAATATCAAATCCACACAATCCCCCTCGCGCTTGTCGAAAGCCACACTGATGTCTTCCAATATGCCCCGTATCTTCACCGGAAGCAGCGTCACCAAGCTATGCCCGGCCTCATCCTTCGCCTCCGTGGGATGTTGCAGGGAACGTGCCAAGGAGTAAGCCCAGTAATAGTATTGCAAGGCCATGTCCACCTTGGCTTTCTCCAACGCCCCGTCGGCAATGGCCACCATGTCGCGTATCTTTTCTATGCGCTTCTCGTAAATCTTGTCTAACTCCGAACGCAACATATAACGCCGCACGGTAACTTCCGGTTCTTCCCCCTCCGTCCATTTCTCCACATTGGTCAGGGCAGAGGAAGAATAAGTGCTCACGCAATTCCTCACGTAAGTCTTGTGGTCGATATTCCCGTTGGCCTGGGTCTCGTCGGTCTGCGACTGGAAATCGCTCGACACATGCACCGCAATCATCTGCACCAAGTCGTTCAGTGCGGCCTTGTCGGCCTCAGCCTCCGTCTTCCCCGTGCCGGAACCATAATAATATTCACCGGATGTACGGATATAGTCCCAGTTTTGGGCTTTCAGGACAGGACAAAGCACCAACAAGAGCAGCCATAGGTTTATTATTCGTCGTTTCATCAGACTATGTCATTATTTTACAAGAACCGGACGGATTGGCATCCGGTAATATTTGTAATTATTATCTATGTATTTGGTAGTGGAAGTTAATTTCAACGCATTGCCATATGAACCACTGTACTCCGTAGAAGTCCAATAGTAGCCAGAAGAAGTAGATACTCCATTAGGAACTCTAGAACCTGTCTCATAATCATAAAAAGGCAAATAGATAGAATTACCATTCTCCGCCGTTACCGTATACCCGTAAACTTTCCTTTCAGAATCATAAGCATACGTCCATGTACAATTATCTCTTAATTCCTCCCATTGCTCTTTCGTCGGTATCTGCCAACGCTCGTTCCAAAGGTTCGTGGCAATATCGTAAGCCGGATTTCCTACTATTTCATGTACATCATTGTTATAACTGCTACTGGTAGAAGTATTCGTGCCATACGCATCCCCCCACGAAGTGTAGATTCCATCGTCATATGGGTTCGAGGCACCCACATTCATTGAAGCCCAACGCACGCTAAGCCCCAAATCCACGGCCTCTTCGGGATAATAATAAACAGAGGTCCATCCCTTGTTCTCCACTTGGGACGGCATCACCATGTAACCGCTCTCGCCAGCCATGAACTTGGTCGGATCGAAGGTCTTGGTATACTTATAATAAAGGTCGTCCAGTGTAATCACGTGGGTCTCATCCAACGAACAATATATATAAGGTGTATAGCCATCGGACTCAAACTGTGTGCTTATCTCTTCCGCAGATGTCGTAAACACATTGTCCGTCAGGCTGAACGATGTGTTGTACACCACTCCTGAAACCGTGACCGTCTTATCCTTCTCCCCTTTGATGTGCATACGGGCAGTCTTCGGAGCCAAAACCGCACTTACGAACAGTTCACTGTCATCCACGATATAAGTCGCAGCCTCATCCACATAAGCACAGCTCATCGGAGTCATGGTCACATGATAGTTGTCCGTGGCCGTGGCATTGACAAAGTAAAAAGCCTCGCATTTCAAAGTGCTGCCAGTAGACAAGTTACCGTAGTAACTGATGTTCCACAGCGACGACGAGGCATTGTAAACCGCCTTGCCGCACACCACCGTTTTCTCATCGGCCTGATAGAAACGCAGGTAGATGACATCCCCCTCGTTCCATTCCGTTGAAGTCTCACGCTTCGGGGTGTAGGACTGCAAGCCGCCCGTCAAGTGCATGACCGCCGTATGTTCCGTCTCCTCCGTCGCTCCCGGCTGCCCCATGAGTTCCTCGGTGTCGTTGCTGCACGATACCCCTGCCATCAAGGCCGTTCCTACGGCCACAAGCCCAAAGAGTTGGCTTATCCTTTTCTTCATTGTTTTCATTTTATCTTCTGTTTTTTCGTTCTTGATTCTTATTTTATGCCTTACGGCTTATTGTTCCAAGTTCTGGTCCGTGCCGTAGTCGTCACGGCTGATTTCACCCGATGTGCCGGGCGCGGGCGACAAGTCCTTGTCCTCGCCATAGTCCGACCGAATGATGAGGGCACCGTCCTTATAAGTCACGTCCAGACGGACATCCTCGCCGTAGTCGTCACGCACGAACTGAGTGTTCTTGGAATACTGCGTCACCACGATGTCCACCATCTTGGCCTCGGATGCCTCGCCGGACAAGCCGGTCAGGTAAAGCGATACGGTGGCTGTACGCTTGTCGTTGCCGCTATACGGTTCGGCAGTAAACATGAGCAGGTTATTGTTCGTTGCCACAACCAACCAATCGGCACCGGAAGATTTTTCCACACGGAACGTCCCGTCGGTAGACACCGTCACAGGGGCAGATGTCCCACCCTTATAGAAGAACGACACGGCCTGTGCATCGGTCTTCAGGTAACGCCCGGCCTGCTTGACGGCCAACTTCACTCCTTGTTTGTTGGCAGGCGTGAATACGATGGTATCTGTCCGGCTTTCCAGACTGGAGTTGTCTTGGGCGGAAATCACCAGTTTGGCATCGCCTTGCCCTTGCGTGGCGGAGAGTGCCAACCATGAGGACTGGTTCTTCACGGCTGCCGTCCATGCCTGATTGGTCGCAATACCTAATTCTATGGTTCCTCCCTTCGAAGGCAAAGAAGCCGACGGTCCCCGGTCGATGGTGAAATAACGTCCTTTCTGCACCACGTTCACATACTGCACGGTGCCGCCCACCGCCACAGAGAGTAACCCCGTACGTTCATTGTCGGTTTCATTGGCCTCTACGGTAACCGTCACTTGCCCGTTGCCATGTCCGGACGACGGGGCGACGGTAATCCATCCGTCTGAAGTCGTAACCGTCCAATCACCATCGGTCGAGATGTCGAGCGTGTTCGACGAGGCCACGTTTTCAAACTGCAATACCGTTTCGAGCGGGCCGAACGACTTGCCTTCCTGCGTCACCCAAAGGGTATCGGCCAAAGAAAGCCCTTGGTTACCCACAACCACACGTCCTTCTCTTTTTGTAGTGTTCGGATTGTCTTCGACATTTATCGTAAGAGTATGCTCCCCGGCCTCGCCGCTCTCCGGCGACACGCTTACCCAAGACGGTTTCTCCAACACGTTCCAGAACGACAGGTTGGTGGACATCGACACAGTCCGCGAAGCTGCACCCGATTCAAAATCAAACCGGCTCTCCGTCATGTCCATATACAAGCCCGACTGCTTCACCGGAATCTCTATCAGGAAATCACCGTCCACATGGAGGTTGACGGCTCCTGAGCGTTCCTCTACTCCACCGTTCTCCGTCACGCTCACCGACAGTTCCACCGTACCCGCCGAGCCGGAGGAAGGACTGACCTGAATCCAAGAATCAGTAGTAGAAGCCGTCCATCCCAAGTCGCAATACAACGTTACCGTTTTCGTGCCCGCCGTATTGCGGAAAGCCAGACTGCTTTCAGACAAGGAATATTCAGGAGATTCCTGGCGGACTTCCAGATAATAGGTATAAATAGTAGGCGAAGAACTTTGCCACTCCTGCCTGTAAGTGTCGAAATAGATATAGCCCACGCGCACGTCCTCGGTGGTGTTCGCCTCCACGGAAAACGTGACCTCGTTGCCCGAAGCCGTAGCCTGAAGCCAATCGACATCGGTGCGCAGGTCGAACTTGGGCGCGTTCGTCTCCACCGTAAAGGTCTCCGACGCAGCGGATGCGGAAACCCGCAACGGGACCTCGCATGACACAGTCAACGACGTGCCCGTATTTCCCTGCTGCTCCGCCCAAATCTGTTGGCTGTAGCGGTAAACCGTCGTATCAATGGCCGACTCCAGACTGAACACCGAATAACGGTAATACGTGGACGGGTTGACATCCGCCCCCACGCTGACGATGGAGAACGTATCCTCCCCGGTTCCTTCCGCCGGGGAGACCTTGAGCCATTCGTCGGCCACGTCCAACCGCCACGGCACGTTCCTGCATTCCACGCCGAACGTGGAAAGCTCCGTCACGGTGTCGGGCAAGTTGAAGCCTAACATATTCGTATATAAGTAATAAGCCTTCGTGGCTGGCACGACACCCACGCCGCCCATGTAAAGTTCGTCATTGCAGGACACCGTCAGCCCCAACAGCGCCAGGCATCCTGACAAATATTTCATAATTCTTTTCTGTTTCATAACCATCTGTGCGTTTTCAAGTCATTAAAAGAAGAAATAGACCCCGACCTTGCAATTGAAGCCCTCGCTCCAGTCCTTCATGGAGGGCAACACGGACGACAACAGCTTATAACCGTCGGCTTCGGCAAGCTTGAAGGCGTATTCCGGCGTCAGGCTGATGCCGAAATGCGACGTACAGGCCGCTTCAAGGCGCACCCCAACCGTACCCGATAAGGCATACACCGAAGTCTCTTTGTTCCCCGACACGCCCACATAAGTGCAACCGATTTGGGGGGTAACGCGGAAACGTGTACCCAATATGAAGCCGTAACCGAACTTGCCGCCCGCAACGGTCTTTACCTCAAGTTCCTCTTCCGCCCAATGGGCCGCCCCCTCCGTATCATTTCCCGTGGAGTTCCAATAGACCGTCTCCTTGCCAAAACCTTTCATGTAGAAAGCCTCTATATTCACATTCCCGGCATAGAAGCCCATCGTGCCGCCCACGGCCGTAAGTGTCCCGAACTGCCCGTCCGCACCGAAATAGAATGTGTTTTTCTTCATCAACTGGCGCGCCATCTTGAAATGCACCGTGGGGTTAGCCACGTCGATGTACATCTTGCGGTGGAAAGGACGGTAACCGTAGTACCTGGCCCGGATGTCATAAGTGCCCGAAGCCATCTCCTTCGTGAACGGGGTGCTGCCTTCGAGCGTGCCGTCTATCAGCACTCCGGCACCGCTCGGCGTACTGGAGAACGAAATCTTTGCCGTGGAACTTAATTCCACATTCAGCGTCTCTTCCTTGCCTTCCACGATGTTCACCTCGCGCACCTCCGGCTTCCGGTTTGTCATGGACACCTCCACCTTATGCGGACCGATAAGCAGGTTCTTGATGTTTTTCGGGGTCACGCCATACTTTTCCCCGTCAATGCCGTAATCTTTCCCGTCAATCTTGATTTGTGCGCCCAACGGGTTGGAATTGACCGACAAGAAACCTGTAATGGGCACAGGAGGATCGAGGGCGATGGTACTGGCTACGTCCACTTCCACTGTGATTTTTTTAAAAGTCGGGCGGTGGTTGGCCTTGCGGCATTCCACCTGATAAGTACCTGCCTTTAAAGGGCCGGCCCAACGGCCTTTCCCTTTGCGTATGCCATCCACATAAATTTCCGCATCCCCTTCTACGGTCAGTGTCGTTTCGGCAAAGTCGGATTCCATTTCAGGCCGGATGACCGTAGTCTTCCCCTGCTCGATGGTAAACGTCTCGGTATGACTCTTATAAAGGTCTTTCACCAACAACAGTTCGTATGTACCGCAATCCCATTTGGTATCGCTTTTATAAGGCACCGTGCCCACTTCCTCGTTGTTGACAAAGACTTTCGCCCCAGAAGCGTTGCCGGGATCTTGTACCTCAAGGTAACCGAAGTTTGGAATCAACTTCACTTTTTCCACATAGGTACTGTCCGAAGTGGTGAGCTTCACCCTCCCTTTCGACACATTATAGTTGGGTGCCTTAATCTCATACACATACGTACCGAACTCCTTATTCCAAGCCTTACTTCCCGTAGCATCCGTATAGGAAGTCTCCGAGGAAGCCTCCTCGCCCTCACGTTTCAGAGTGACCACGGCACCTGAAAGGCCAGGCTCCAACTGTATCCTTAGGAATTGTTTTTTCAAGGACGGCTTCACGTAAGTCTCTAATTGTTCAAAAGTAATTTTCATGACATACGTCGCTCCTTCTTTGAGGGTCGTCTTCAAGTCCCACTTCTTGATAGGAGCATACTCTTCACGGTTAATGGTCACCGTACGTGCGTTCTTCTGCACATAAATCCACAGTTCGTCGCCATGCACTTCCGTGAAATGTTTCATGTTCCCGAAATTGAACGTGAAAGCCTCGGGATTGTCAATTTTCACCGCAGGGTCGGCCGACATAAACTTGATGATGGCATACCATGACCCACTCCTGTCTCGTTTACCATAAGGCTCAGACATAGCCGTAGTGGCCTGTTGGTCTTGGTAGAACTCCGTGATAGAGAACTCGTTCAAGCGTTCCGACTGGGCATAGGCCGCCATTATCCCCCAGCAAAGCAACAAGCAGAGTGTCCACTTCCTTTTTAAACTTTGTTGTGACATTTTCTTAATCTACCTGCCATTTGCCGCACCGGGTTTTCAGACATGCCGGAGGGCAAAAGCATTCTTTTCGCCATATCTGCCGACTCTCCCCGCAAATCAATCCAGTTAGTACATCATTATATACGAAAAAAAGCGTGAGAGTCTGTACCCGTTACTCATCCCGCTTATCAAGGCTCTCGCATTGCCCAGTCTGGTAGAACGAGCAACGCAGAAGCCCACGCCGATATGTATACAATTCCCCCACACCCGGCACATACACCTTTATTAATAATAAGGTGAATATACCAAATATAAGGGGATGCGTATAAAACACATCCCGAGGACATCTACTGTTGCCTTATCTTGACCAAACTGTGAACTTGCGAGATTCTGATAAGCCCAAGACAAGACGCATGTAAACGCCTTTTCCCAATATATAGTGCTCCGGCTCGCCCAAGACCCGCCGTCAGTTCCGAGCACAACCTCTTTCCTTCAGGCCCGGCGTAAGCTTTTCCCATCCTTATCACGGCACTGGAACCATCCGTCCTCGCCATGAAAAATAGGAACGCAGGAGTACAAGGGCAAAAATACTAAAGAAGGTTGAAAGAAACAAATAAATCTTCAAGATATTCTCGGTATAACAGGCAAAATCCTTTTTCTTATGTATATAAGCCCCTCCTGACTCCCGTCCGCAGTGCTCCTTTGTAACCGGAAAGACATCCTCCGGCAAACCCCAATCCGTTTTTGACATTTTGTCATTTTCATCCGAAATGCGGCGCGTAATCCGGGAAAAATCCGCCGTGGAAGATTTCAAGCGATTCTCGCGCCGTCAGGGAAACCCGGAAAGAAAGCCGTTTCCCCTTTCGGCTGCCATTTCGTTTCCCGCCTTCCCGCACCATGCGGAAGAAACTCCCGGGCGCGTCATCCTTGCAAACATTTTCCTTTCTTTCTGCCATTCCATTCAAGCACGGTTTTTCTCGGCAAATAGAGATTTACAAGGTACTTAAAGCCTTTCCATTCGTCGCCGGACGGGCATTTCCGGCACAAAATATCGACAACTCACCACCACTCTGCGCCAGACGAAAAATCTCTTTCAGCCAAACGATTTTCCGTTCGGCTGAGACCCAAAAACGGAAATGCACAATAGAAGCAGAAGAATGGAGTTTGTGTGAAAAACAGACCGTTTCATGAGCCACCAAAACTTCCGGAAACCATAAAACGACAAGGATAAAATTGACAAAAAGCAAGCAAAAACCACGTTGATTCGTCCAATGATCAAGGCATAATCCGTATCTTTGCGGTGCAAAATGACAACCCCATAAATATGACGTTCACTCCATATATCCTTTTAGCATGCTTTTTAGCCGGAAATGCCGCCTGCGCCCAAACTCCGGGACGGACGGCTCAAGCCATGGAACGGGCGGGCTTCGTGGATGTCCGCAGCATGGACAGCACGATACGCGTGAGCCTGATGTACGCACGGGCGGACAACTTCACGGGACGGGTGCTTTACACCGACCTGCATGAAGCTTACCTGCACCCGAAAGCCGCACGCGCCCTGGCCAAGGCCCAAAAAATCCTGAAGACCTCCCACCCGGAACTGAGCCTGAAGGTGTACGATGCCGCCCGCCCGATGCACATCCAGCAAAAAATGTGGAACGTAGTGGCCGGAACACCGAAGAATATCTACGTGAGCAATCCCAAAAACGGCGGGGGATTGCATAATTACGGTATGGCCGTGGACCTCACGCTCTGCGACGCGAAAGGCGACACGCTGTCCATGGGCACGAAAATAGATTACTTAGGCAAATTGGCCCATATCGACAACGAGGCGGAAATGGTAAAGCAGGGCAAACTCACGCCGGAAGCCCGGAGCAACCGCGAACTGCTGCGCCGGGTCATGCGCCAAGCCGGGTTCAAAGCCCTGCGCACGGAATGGTGGCATTTCAATTTCATCACGCGCGCCGAAGCCAAAGCGCATTATAAACCCATTCCATAAAACACATGTTGGACGAAAAGACACAAGATTTTATCCGGACACACCGGGAGGAGGATGTACGCCGACTGGCCCTGAAACCGGCCCCGGAGAACGTAGACCTGCGCATGGCCTTGCAACAAATCGAGGGTTGGCAGACGGCAAGACGCAAACTCCCCTCATGGGCGGAACGAGACGGGATACAGTATCCGCCCCGTCTCCCGATGGAGCAATGTTCTTCGGAACAGACGGCAAGGTACAAACAAGCCCTCGTAAAACGCTTGTTGGACAACGACGGCACGGAAACTCCCCATACCCTGATGGACCTGACCGGAGGTTTCGGCATCGATTTCAGTTTTCTGGCTCCACTGTTCGACCGGGCTGTCTACATGGAACGCCAACCGGAATTGTGCCGTATCGCAGCACATAACTTCAAAACGTTGGGACTGGCACAAGCGGAAATCCGAGAAACCGACTCTTCCCTTTCGCCGGACGAATGGCCCGACGCCGCCTGTTGCTTCATCGACCCGGCACGGCGCGACACCGTCGGGCGCAAGACGGTGGCCATAGAAGACTGCGAGCCGGATTTATCCATCCTCCAAGAAGCCATCCGCCGCAAGGCGGCTTTCAGCCTCATCAAGCTCTCCCCCATGCTGGACATCCGGACGGCCCTGCGCACCTTGGCACACGTGGCCGAAGTCCACGCTGTCAGCGTACAAGGGGAATGCAAGGAACTGCTGTTGGTCGTGACACGGCAAAAGCCGGAAAAGACGGCGTGCCATTGCGTCAACCTCGACACGGAAGCCCCCACCTTCACGTTCACCTTGACTGAAGAGGAGGAGGTCGCATGCACTTATTCGGACACGCCGGGCCGATTTCTCTACGAGCCGAATGCTTCTGTGATGAAGTGCGGCGGCTTCCGCAGCCTGGCCACACGTTACGGCCTGCGGAAACTGCATCCCAATTCCCATTTATACACCTCGGACCATTCCTGCAAGGATTTTCCCGGGCGGGCGTTTGCCATAGAGGGTTGCTACGGGTTCGGCAAAAAGGAACTGAAAGGACTTTTAAACGGCCTCGGACAAGCCAATCTGACCGTCCGTAACTTTCCGGACACCGTAGCCGGACTCCGCAAACGCCTCAAACTGAAAGAGGGAGGCAACGTTTACCTCTTCGCCACGACGTTGGCCGACGGACGGCATGTGCTGCTCCGGTGCCGGAAAGCGGAACCCCAATAAAAAAGGCCGGCTTCACAGCCGACCCCTTCCTCATGAAAAAAATTACTCTGTTACTTTACCCTGTAACGGGTCTCTTCCAATCTGTATTTCTTCGTCTTCACTTGTTCCTTCTTCACGCCCTCACCCGTGACTTTTACGATAGCTACACGGTTCTTGTCGTTCTCGGCAAACGGTTGCACGGTGTCGCCCTTATATTCGGAAGTAATGACAGATCGGCTCACACCGGCCTTCACTAATGCCGCAACGACTTTCTCCGCCCGTTCCTTGGAATATTGCATATTCAACTCCGGTGTTCCCGTGGCTTTATCTGCATAAGCGGTTACCTGCACGCTGCAATTCTTATGCGCCTTGACGAAATCGGCTATCTTCTGAATCTTTGAAGCCGGATCCGGTTCGCTCAAACGGATTTTATAGTAAATATTGTCCTCATAAGTGACTTTTTCGGGCACGTCCCTATACGTGATGTCGTCATACCAAACGGTATCCGTACGCGTAGCCCATTCCTCTGCCACCGGAACCGGCTCTTCCGCCATCTTTTCGGTCTTCTTCTGCCCGAACTTGAAAATCAGACCTAAAGAAGCTGTGGCAGCCCAGTCATTTCGGTCGGTCGTTTTAGAATTGATACGGTCGGCTCTGTTATTAGCGGCCAATTCCAGATTCAGCCCGAAATGTTTGGCGATATTGAAATCGAGCTGCATTCCCAAGCGCACATTATGCGAAAGCCTACGATCCTGCCATGCCATCGGATAGTTCTCGGCTGCTTTGGCAGCCAACGCGTGGAAATCGTCATTGTCCCATGCGCCTGCCAATCCTACACCTCCAAGAAGAATAAGATTAAAGACACGATCTTTATCGCTACGGAACATGTTGGTCACGTTCAACAGCAAGTCCGCACTACCCGTCACCGTATTGAAATCGTAAGTTTCATTTAAAGACTTGATGCCGCCTTTGTTTTCATAACCGCTCACATGCAAACGTGCCCCGATGACCGGATTGAAATAAGCACCGAACGAAACGCCGTAACTCGGTGTGATCAACTTGCTGAAATCATAATGAGTAAAAGACACTTGCGCGCCCCCGTTCAACCCGAAGAACATGTGCGGATACGGACGATAATCTTTCTCACTGTTTCCTTCTCCGGCATAAGCCACTCCCGTGCCTATGGCCATAGCCATAACCGCGAGCATACATCTTATCTTTCTCATCAGTCTATATTTTTATGATTCAACTTGGATTAAGTTCACAAATATAAGATAAATACGAGAAGCTAACAATCTTTTTTAACTTTTTCTTAAAAAAAAGGGAGGATAAGCGAAAAGCGGAGCATTTTACTCAACTGTTAATAAAAAAAAGGCTATATTTGCACGTTTGCGCATCGCCGCAATTTATTGACCATTTTACATATATGACATGTCTGCTGTAACCATTAAAAAAATATCGACTCGCCGTGAGTTGAAAGCGTTCATACGCTTCAACTACGAACTGTACAAGGACTGTCCGTACGCCGTGCCCGACTTTTTGGAAGACACGCTCGACACGTTCAACCCGCAGAAAAACGCAGCCTTCGATTTCTGCGACGTGGATTATTTCCTGGCTCTGCGCGAAGGAAAAATCGTGGGGCGCGTGGCTGCCATCATCAACCATAAGGCCAATCAGACATGGGGTACGAACAACGCCCGCTTCGGTTGGATCGACTTCACGGACGACCCGGAAGTGAGCCGCGCCCTGATGGACACGGTGGAAGCTTGGGGACGTGCCCACGGATGCGACAAGCTGGTAGGGCCTTTAGGGTTTACGGACATGGATCCGGAAGGCATGCTCACCGGCGGCTATGACCAGTTGAGCACGATGTCCACCACGTATAACTACCCTTATTACCCGACACACATGGAACGTTTGGGGTATACGAAAGAAGTGGACTGGGTGGAGCGCAAGATACGCGTACCCGACCGCGATCATCAGGCACACATGGACAAATATTTCCGCGTGGCGGAAATGAGCGCCAAACGCTACAACCTTCACGTACGCAAATTCAAAAGCGCCCGCGAAATACGCCGGGGAGGATGGGGACCCAAGATTTTCAACGTAGTCAACAAAGCATACGCCCCGTTGTACGGTTATTCCGAAATGAACGAGCGGCAGATCGCCCAATACGTCAACACTTACCTTCCGCTCGTAGACATGCGGCTGGTCACGGTCGTAGAAGATGCCGAAGGACGCATCATAGCCATGGGAGTGGGTATGCCTTCCCTCTCGCACGCTTTGCAGAAAGCCAAGAGCCGCCTGTTCCCCTTCGGCTGGTACCATTTGGTCAAAGCGCTGTTTTTCAAGCATTCGGACATCATAGATTTGTTGCTCGTGGCCGTCCTCCCGGAATATCAGAACAAAGGGGTCAATGCCATGCTCTTCGCCGACCTCATCCCCATTTGCCAGCAGATGGGCTTTAAGTTCGGCGAAACGCATCCGCAACTAGAGACCAACGAAAAAAGCCAGGGGCAATGGGCTTACTTAGACGCAGAGGTACATAAACACAGACGTTGCTATCAGAAGTCACTTAAATAGAAACACACTATGGCAGAAGAAGAGAAACCAAACGAAGCACCGATACTTACCGAATATACCGAAGACCACATCCGCCACTTGTCGGACATGGAACATATCCGTACCCGTCCGGGCATGTACATCGGAAAGCTGGGCGACGGTTCTCATGCCGAAGACGGTATCTACGTGCTTTTGAAGGAAGTGATAGACAACAGCATCGACGAGTTCAAAATGAACGCCGGCCGACGGATAGAAATCACCGTAGAGGACAACTTGCGGGTCAGCGTACGCGACTATGGCCGCGGTATTCCTTTGGGCAAACTCATCGAAGCGGTGAGCATGCTCAACACGGGCGGCAAATACGACTCCAAGGCATTCAAGAAGAGCGTGGGACTGAACGGAGTGGGTGTAAAAGCGGTCAACGCGCTCAGCTCGCACTTCGAAGTGCGAAGCCATCGCGACGGCGAAATGCGCCGGGCCACTTTCGAACGCGGAATCCTGACCGACGAATCGACGGAACCGACAGCCGACGAAAACGGAACTTTCATCTATTTCGAACCGGACAGTGCTTTGTTCAAGAACTATACGTTCCGTAGCGAATTCATCGAAACGATGCTGCGCAACTATACGTACCTGAACACGGGACTGACCATCATGTTCAACGGACGCCGCATCCATTCCCGCAACGGGCTGGTAGACCTGTTGAACGACAATATGACCAACGACGGGCTCTATCCTATCATCCACCTGAAAGGAGAAGACATAGAAATTGCCTTTACCCACACGGGACAATACGGCGAGGAATATTATTCGTTCGTCAACGGACAGCATACGACCCAAGGCGGCACGCACCAAAGTGCCTTCAAGAAACACATTGCCGAGACCATCAAAGATTTCTCGGGCAAGAACTTCGATTACGGCGACATCCGTAACGGACTGGTGGCGGCCATCGCCATCAACATCGAAGAACCGCTCTTCGAAAGCCAGACGAAAATCAAATTAGGGTCGCTGACCACCATACCCGACGGCGGAATCAGCATAGACAAGTTCGTGGGCGACTTCGTCAAAGAACAGGTGGACAACTATCTGCACAAGAATACGGACATCGCTGACATCATCATACAGAAAATCACCGAAAACGAAAAGGAACGTAAAGCCATCGCCGGCGTGACGAAACTGGCACGCGAACGGGCCAAAAAGGCCAATCTGCACAACCGCAAGCTACGCGACTGCCGCATCCACCTGAACGATGCCAAAGGCGACTTGAAGGAGGATAGCAGCATCTTCATCACCGAAGGCGACTCGGCCAGCGGCAGTATCACCAAGAGCCGCGACGTGACGACCCAAGCGGTATTCAGTCTGCGCGGCAAGCCGTTGAACTGTTTCGGCCTCACGAAGAAGGTGGTGTACGAAAACGAGGAGTTCAACCTCCTGCAAGCCGCCCTGAACATCGAAGACGGACTGGACGGACTACGCTATAACAAAGTCATCGTGGCTACCGATGCCGACGTGGACGGCATGCACATCCGCCTGCTGATGATTACTTTCTTTCTCCAGTTCTTCCCCGAACTCATTAAGAAAGGACACGTGTATATTCTCCAGACTCCCCTCTTCCGTGTACGCAACCGCAAAAACAAAATCGGCAAGCAAAAACTAAAGGAACTGGAAGAAGAAGCCAAGGCTGCCAAATCGGACTTCATCACCCGCTATTGCTATTCCGACGAGGAGCGTGTGGCGGCCATCGAAGCCTTAGGTCCCGACCCGGAAATCACCCGTTTCAAAGGGCTTGGGGAAATCTCTCCCGACGAATTCAAACACTTCATCGGTCCGGACATCCGTCTGGAACAAGTGTCGTTGCATAAGAGCGACCAAGTGAAAGAGCTATTGGAATATTACATGGGCAAGAATACCATGGAACGACAAAACTTCATTATCAACAATCTGGTCATTGAGGAAGACCGTGCGGAAGAAGACGAAACCGCAGAAACCGCTATATAAAGATTCATCAATGGAAAAAATAGCCATATTCCCCGGTAGTTTCGACCCCTTTACCAAAGGGCACGAATCTCTGCTACGACGGGGACTTACGCTCTTCGACCGCATCATTATCGGCGTGGGCATCAATGAATACAAGCGTATGGAACAAAGTACGGAAAAGCGCATTGCCGCCCTGCGCAAGCTTTTTGCCGGGGACGAACGCATCCAGGTGGAGGGCTACTCGGACCTGACCGTAGATTTCGCAGCCCGCCATCACGCCCGCTTCATCCTGCGCGGCATACGCTCCATCAAGGATTATGAATATGAAATGAACATAGCCGACCTGAACCGACGGTTGACAGGCGTGGAGACTATAATCCTGTTCACAGAACCGGAATGGGCGTTCATCAGTTCCACGATGGTGAAAGAACTTATGCACTTCGGGAAGGACATCTCGCCTTATATCCCGGAAGGGCTGGAATACGAATAAACAACAACTCAGCACAAACATCATGAAAAAAACTCTTTGGGCAGCCTTGCTTTTCTGCCTTCCGTGGACAGCTCCGGCACAACGGAAAGGGAACATGTCGGAAATGGAACAGTCCATGCGTAAACTCTCCATGGCCCAGTTGGCCATCAGCAGCCTGTACGTGGACAGTGTGGACGAAGTGAAACTGACGGAGGACGCTATCAACGGGATGCTCTCCAAACTGGACCCGCACTCCTCTTATACCAACGCCGAGGAGACCAAGAAAATGAACGAACCGTTGCAAGGTAATTTCGACGGTATCGGCGTACAATTCAACATGCTGGAAGACACGCTTGTCGTCATTCAGCCCGTGGCCAAAGGACCGTCGGAAAAGGTGGGCATCCTGGCAGGCGACCGCATCGTCAGCGTGAACGACACAGCCATTGCCGGTGTGAAGATGAGCCGTGAGGAAATCATGCGCAGGTTGCGCGGCCCGAGAGACACAAAAGTAAAATTGGGTGTGGTGCGGAACGGTATCAAGGACCGGTTGGAATTCATCGTCACGCGAGACAAGATTCCTGTATCTACCGTAGATGCGGCTTTCATGGTAACCCCCACCGTGGGACTTGTCCGTCTGTCCAGTTTCGGTAGCACGAGCCATGATGAAGTGAAGAAAGCCATCAAGGACTTGCAAGACCAAGGCATGAAGGACTTGATACTGGATTTGCAGCAGAACGGCGGCGGATATATGGATGCCGCGACGGGTATAGCCAGTGAGTTCCTGCCCAAAAACGATTTGATTGTCTACACCAAAGGATTACGCACTCCCTATAAAGAATTCCGCGCCCAAGGCCCGGGATTGTTCCGCGAAGGAAGAATCATCGTATTGGTGGATGAATATTCAGCCTCGGCCTCCGAAATCGTCACGGGAGCCATCCAGGACCAAGACCGCGGCCTGGTGGTAGGTCGCCGCACGTTTGGCAAAGGTCTGGTACAAAAACCTTTCGTCTTGCCTGACGGCTCTATGATCCGGCTGACCGTAGCACGTTATTATACCCCGAGCGGACGCTGCATCCAAAAGCCCTACACTATGGGGGATAAGATGAAGTATAACATGGACGTCATCGAACGTTACAACCATGGCGAACTGACCAACGCAGACAGCATCCACTTCCCCGACTCCTTAAAATATAAGACTTTGCGCAAAGGCCGTACCGTCTATGGAGGAGGAGGCATCATGCCGGACTATTTCATACCGTTGGATACGACACGATACACCAAGTTCCATCGCGAACTGACGGCCAAAGGTGCCATCGTCAACGCCGACCTTAAGTTTATTGATAAGTACCGTAAGAAGATCCGGCGCGAATACGCTTCATTCGACAAATTCAAAACCCGTTTTGAGACACCCCAGGAACTCATCGATCTGGTGCTCGCAGAAGGTGAAAAAGCAGGCGTGAAGCCCAAAGACGAGGAAGAACTGCAAAAGACATTACCGGAACTGAAACTTCAGATGAAAGCCTTGATTGCACGGGACATCTGGGATATGTCGGAATACTTCGCCGTCATGTACGAAGAGAATCCATTCGTGAAAAAAGCATTGGAGCTCCTTGAGCAATAACATTCAAACCACCCTATACAGGAGTTTCACCCAAACATCCTTCATCGTTCAGAATACGCCATAAACCATTCATAATATTTATATTACGCTCTGAAGGATGTTTCAGGTATTTCTCAGCCAAATGTCATTTCATTCTCAGCCAAACGATAAAACGTTTGGCTGAGAATGAAAAAACGTTCTGCGCCAAACATTTTACGGCTCTCCACCATGAAAGGAAGCTGAAAGACGACCTCTCAATTCTTCAGTCCATAACACATTATATAATAACCATTTACTATGTATCCTGAAAGATGAAAGGCATTTTCCGGAAAAGTATGGAAGAGGGAAAGATGTGGAGAGTATCGAGTCCGACGGCTATCCGGTTTCTTTGAGGAAGGACGACACGGAGAGCGCAGAAACGTGCACTAACGTGCGGAAATGTGCACAAACGAGCGGAAACGCGCACAAATGTGCAACCTCCGCCATGCGGCCCCTAACTTTGCCGTAAAAACCGAAGTACATGGAACTGAAACAAATCGTAAGGAGGGCGGTACGTCGATGGGCGGAGAAAATCGCGAGTAAACGAGCGCAG
>ENA-OPXG01000150-OPXG01000150.1-human-gut-metagenome-genome-assembly--contig:-NODE-150-length-61813-cov-3.164319_pt1 | contig 61813 bp, 40 predicted proteins | sample MGYA00241519_ERZ502030 | MGnify/ENA primary metagenome ERZ502030 (study PRJEB25962, sample SAMEA2041937) | human gut metagenome | biome: human gut; feature: human-associated habitat; material: faeces...
TAGAGCATCTGACTGTTAATCAGAGGGTCCTTGGTTCAAGTCCAAGAGGAAGAGCCAGATTAGACAAGCCACCTATTTGGGTGGCTTTTTCTTTTTCAAGCCTTTGTAATTCACTGGAAATCATACCTATTTTATTAAGAACTTCATTCATTTCAGCGGTTCGATAACTATTTTCCAAAAATTGCATTTTTCCAACTATTATCGAACCAACCAACTTTATTTTAGTTTCCGCATCTGCTTTTTCAAAATAATCTCCTAAATGAGTTAAAATATTAGTAGAGTATTCTATCTTTTCTTGCACCTCTTTTATATCACTATTTTTTAAAAGGCTTTGTTTGTCTCGCAATTCAATAATACACTGTTTGTGGCGAGCGATTATTCTTTTATGTGTATCTATATCAATCGCCTTCTCTATCAACATATCATCAGTCTCATTTATTTTATTCTCCAGTCCCATTATCTCATCATCTAAACATTGAATCTGCTTATTTATATCCGATTTAAGAACCTGCTTTAAATCAGCAATAACCAATTTGAATAAATCTAAAATAGCCTCATCGGGAATAAAACTATTAAGAAATTGAACAAACATCCTATTTGCTTCCTCTGCTTTTATCCGCTGATGCCCCGAATGATTACAATGATAATACGGATAGCGACTTCCATTACGACTTCTTGAAAAACTACCTGTCAAATTGCCATTGCAAACAGGACAAACCAAGAAGTTACGCAGAAAAAGTTCAGGTACAACTTTAGCCTTTGCCTTAGGGTGGTTTCTCCTTTTACCATCCAGCAAAGCCTGTACCGCATTAAACAACTCTTTATCTATTAACGGCTCATGAATTCCTTTTACCCATTCATCTTTACTACCATTATAGCTCGGCACGTGCACCTCACCAATATACAACCTATTTCGGAGCATATTAAGAAAGCTTTGTTTTTGCATTCTCAACCCTTTTTCAGCCATCATTTGCCGCACCCTATCAGCTGAATACAGCCCTGTCGCAAACAAGTTGAAACTTTCTACTACAAGATTAGCCACAGGTTTATCAATCAGCAATTCCGATTCTTCGTTCTTTGCGTGCTTCTTCCAGTAATACCCCTTAGCTGGATGCCCATTCGTATATTTCCCATTTTTCCTTGCTGCAAAATTACATTCTTTTACTCGCCTGGATATTTTCAACCTTTCCGAATGTGAGGTTGAAAGGTACATGGAAAGCATAACGATATAATCAGGCTGCCCATAATCAATATGCTGCTCTACACTATTTACTTCAATCCCCATTTCTTTAAACTTTTCAATCTGCACTAATGCTTGCGTTAAATTACGTGCAAATCTATCCCAACGTGTAACCAAAATCATATCTACATGATTGGTTCTTCTAAAAGCATAGGTTTTCATCTCCTTGAAACGTGGTCGATTGAAATTCTTTGCACTACAATCTTCATCATAGATTGCTATTAGATTATTTTTCTTTACCTCACAATGTTGCCTTATATATTTGGTCTGAAATTCAAGACTAAAACCTTTCTCTGCTTGTTCATCCGTACTTACACGAACATACCCTAGAACATTCATATCATTTATTAATTTTACGTTCAACTTCTATTTGAATCTCACCTATTTTATACAGAAACTCTCTTATTCTTTCTATGTCTTTATCTGTATAGTCCTTTTTGCCATTTTTGTTTAAAATCTGTCTGCATAATTCCAATGTTATCATTAACATACATGGTATTTCCCTCTGCTCAAAAGGCAGTTATTTTTGTATTTCAGCCTCATCGAGATAAATCAACATTTCTTAAATGTATACAAACTAATTTATCCCGCCTCTCTCAATCTATATAAGAATAAGGTACACTCATGGATGAGGCTATAATCACTCCTACATAAGCGTTTTTATCTTTCTTAACGTATTGACACTTGTTCCCGTTAAAGCATAAATATTTCTGAGACTATAATTCTTTTTTAACAATTTGGTCTCTTCTTTGTATTCCTCCAACATGACATTTACCTCTTTTCGATACCCTGCCTTACGCCCTACTTTGCCGCCATTGGCACGATAATTATGATAACCACTCTCAACCCTCTCGCGGATAGTCTTCCGCTCCATTCTTGCCACCTCTGACAAAATCGTAACCAAAAATTGGCTCATAGGATTCACTTTACCTTGTGCCGTAAGCGTCTCAATGTTATAATTTTGTATATACAAAGAAATCCCCTTATTGTTTAACATCTCAATAACTTCAAGCACCTGCAAGGTATCACGTCCCAATCGTGACAATTCTGTAACTAAAACTTTATCTACATGATTCACCTCAATATACTCCATCATGCGTAAAAGTTCTTTTCTCTCCGAATTTGCTTTTGCTCCACTTACTTTTTCTGTAAAACAAGCACATACCTGCCAATTGTTATTAGCAGCTAAAGCTGTCAATTCATTCACTTGTCTATCATAATCTTGGATAGTTGTTGAAACCCTCGCAAATATTACTACTTTTTTCATATTATCTCTAAAATTGATTTATAATATCATTATTTACGATGCAAATATACGTATAATATCAATAAAAACAAAATAAAATTGATATTATATGATAATTATTGATGCAAATATTGATACTTATGAATATTTTGAGTACGTTTGTCGAAAAAAAGAAAAGTATGGAAGATGTTTTGGCTATTAATGTAAAGCGAATTTGCAAGGAAAAGGGGTTATTAATGAAAGAATTAGCAGCTAAATTAAATATTACTCCTGAATCGCTTACAAGAGCTATCAAAGGACAAACGCAACTGTCTACAATACGTAATATAGCAGCAGCATTAAATGTGTCTGTTACTGAATTAGTGAAGGAAAGGGAAAGTACATCGCAAATATTACGAGGATATGTTGAAATAGGTAGTAATAATATATATTATTTTGATAGTCTTGCAAAACTGCGTAATATATTACATAGAGAAGGGATAGATTTAGGATGATATTAATTATTCAATACTAACTAAATCTTTCAATGGAACTTTCAGTGCATTACTTATTTTGAATAGTGTCTTAATTGTCAGATTGGTTCGACCCGCTTCAATTCGTGACATATTCGATTTCTCGAAATTGCATAAAGCGGCTAAATCTTGCTGACTAAGATTCTTTAATTCTCTTAACTCCTTTATTTTATCACCTATCTTAATAAAAAGTTGCTGTTCGTTCATCTTTTTTAAGTTATCATTTGTGATAACAAAGGAAAGTGATTACTTTTGCGATATGGTTATCATATATGATAACTGAAATAGTATTAATTTAAAAACTTAATGTATTATGAGAAAAGTATTATTGCTTGTTGTGACTTTAGTGTCTTTGTGTTCTTATGCACAAAAGGGAGAAAAAAGTGTAAACTTACAGTTGGGCTATGGAACTGAAATCAAAAATGTAGGTTTGGGAGCTAAATTTGCGTATAACGTAACTGATGCAATTCGTCTTGCTCCTTCTTTTGATTATTTCTTTAAGAAAGATTTTGTGAGTAACTGGGACATTAATGTAGATGCACATTATTTATTTCCAATAGCAAATAAGTTTAAAGTATATCCTTTGGTTGGTTTAACATATTCATCTTGGAAAGTCGATTTAGGTGGGGCTATAGAAGATGCTATTGAAGATATGGGTGGTTATATTGAAGATGACGGTGAAGATGATGGAGGAAGTTTGAATGTAACAGAGGGACGTTTTGGTATGAATATCGGTGCGGGTATTCAATATGATATTAATCAGACATGGGGTCTCAATTTTGAATTTAAATATCAAATAATCAAAGATTTCAACCAAGCGGTTTTCAATGTTGGAGTAGCTTATAAATTTTAGAAATGATGAGGCTTTTAAAAATATTATATATATTCTTATGTAGTACTCTTTTTGCCTGCGGGGATGATGATGAAAATTCTAATTTAGGCGATTGGGAAAGAGTTGATTGTCCTTTTGCTGTGTCGGCTATATTGGATTTTGGGAATTATATCCATGTAGTAAGAACTGATGGCGTTCTTTTCTTATATGATGGCAAAAATTTTGAGCAGACAAATGTTAAGATGGATTTAGAAGGGAAGTATGCTTCCGTATTTCCTGAGTATGGTGTAAATATTTTCAAGACTTCTAATAAGCTATTTATTTTAGGTGAAGATAGTTATTATGTCAGGAGTAATGATAGTAAAGATTTTAAGAAGTCATTCCCGATACCTTCTGATTCAGAAAATATCGTTTGTTGTGCTGGAAAAGTTTTTACGTATTCTTTTGGAAGAGTTTATAATCATACTTCTGATAAATGGGAAGATATTACAGAGTTGAAAGTGTATGATGAAAACAGTCATTCTTGGATTTCCGTAGCAAATGAAAGTAAGCTTTTCTATGCTCTGTATACTGACGATAAATATCTGTATGGTGCAGAACTATATTATGATGAAGGATATAACAGATACACAGGAAAAATCTTAGTGTCAAAAGATGGAGGTAAAACTTTTGTTGATATGCCTCAACTTCCTTCTAACAACTACAATACATATATAGACTGTCATTCCACGAATGGGTATTTGTTCGTTAAAAGAGATAAGGATTCATATTATAAAGAAATCTATGTATATGATTCCAAAGCGAACAAATGGACATTAGTAAATCTTGGAACCCCTGAAATTGAATTTTCTGCTAGATTTCAGGCATGGAATGGAAAGGCTTACATAGATAAGGCTACAATGCCGTCTACAGGATTCGTATCTTCTGACGGGAAAAGTTGGCATGAAACAGATGTTGAGTATATAACGGATATTGGTGAACAGTATATCTATAATACATTCGTACGAACCTCTGATAATTGCTTTCTAAGATGCAAGATTACATGGTGATATGAATCTATATATCTGTTTGAAAATAACATTTCATTTACGGAATATTAGTTTAATCTTTTAGATTAATTCAATACAAAATAAGATGTGTCAATATGGTCTATATCAGATTAAATTGACACATTTTATTTTTGACACATTAAACAACCAAAGTCCTAATATCAATGTCTGATTTTGAAGAAGACATTAGACGTTGATACAGGTCTCGATAAGGTTGCATTATTCTACGAATAGAAGTATTTTGGGAGATTAACGCCCGAATAGTCATTTCTACCTTAATTAAATCATAATCACATGATTTTAGCAACAGTTCACGCTCATAATCTCTCAAATTTGTACAAATGCAATTTTCTTTAGATGGTTTCTTTAGAGCCTCATCTACAACTGTAAAAATTGGGTTAGCTGTTGAGGCTAAAACCTCTTTTAATCTATTATCTTCTATAAGAAGTAAAGTGCGCATTTGTGCCATAGTGCTAATATTTAGCTCAAAACGTACTTTCCCATGAAAATGATAAACGACCTTTTCTTTATCTGATAGAGAATTTAAGAAATTGGAATTGGTGGCTTTCATTAATTCCTTTTCTTTATTATATATAATCAGACGCTTCTTATGACGATTGGTAGCAACTGTATTTTCAATAACAATTCCGTTTGTATATTCTCGACATATCCATTTCCTAAAATTAGAAAGATTACTTCTAATATGCTGAATGACATTAGCTAAATCATCTACGGAAATATCTCTTGTAACATCACATTTCACAACTTTAGCAGATATAAGAATATTATCTATATCTAATAAACAAATGCCTAAAGAGTTTATATTCATAAGACATGTGCGAATATTTTGTTGATTGATGAGATTTATACATTCCTCTCCTAACACTTTAGACGTAAATTCTAGGACTAATTCGTGTTTCCTATAATCAACCATTATTAATAAAGAATATGGAGTATTTTGCTGATATTTATAGTATAATAATTCTTCTCCTTTATAATGAGAGATAAATACATTTTCTTTTATATTACTTATATACTCTATATTATTACATACTAATTTAAACTTATCAAAACATAACATTAAGATTTAAGGTTTTTAAGAAGATTATTCATCCTTGCCAAATGACAAGTTTTGTCACCTTGATAAGTAATAAGATAGAGGATTATTCATCCTCTACTCTATCCTCATTTTTAGGTCTGTTAGGAATCTCCTTCCAATACAAAATCATCGCCTCCGAAATAGCCTGTCTATGGGCTTCACTTTTGCTCTGATTTTTGAGCTTCCTACTAATTTTCTGCTTAGTTACATCGCTTAACTCACGGTATTGACGTTTACCCATACTTTATACCTCCTCTTTTTATTTATAAATAGTAGGAATAATAAGAAAGTTAAGCATAGTAAACTAATAATTCTTCCATTTCTTCATGAAGAAATAAAAGCAACAGTATACCACATAACACGCCTATATCCCATCTTATTGGAGAATAAAGTTACACAGCAAAAGCCTTATATATCAAGATATACAAAGAAAAAGAGGTTTATAACGTCTGTATTACTGGAGGTGTCTCCATTAAGAAACAGGGAGGTACTTTCTCAATTCCCAAATCCTATCTAAATCTTTTAAGAAGCGGTGCGAGAAAAGTCCTGAACGGAGAGCAAAAAAGAAGCCACCTGAATGGGTGGCTTTCTTATTTAATATCATTAATAGAACTTTCTTTTAAAGAGAGTTACGTATAATCACTTTCGTCGGGTTACGCTTATATATTATATTCTTATTCAAGATAACAGAAGCCGCAGCCTTCCCCATCATCTCAAAATCTGTAGAAATGACAGTAATACCTCCTTCCAATATTTCTTTTACAGCTGTGTCATTATAAGAAATCAAACCTATTTCCTTACCTAACTCATACCCTTTCTTCTTTGCCAGTTTAATCAAGGATACATCATCCGTATCATATCTACTAAAAGTAATATAAGCATTCCCTTTACGGAAATTTTTCTCTTCTACATTCGATTCTATAGAATATGGCAGTTCACTTTTTACACAATAGTGCAGAAAACCATCAATTACTTGTTGTGCATGAATTGCTTCCGGACGCGCTATCAGAATCAGTTTTTCATATTTTTTCAACCGTTCCTGCAACTGTAAAAGACTACAATAGATATCATAACCATAATCTTGATAAATACAACTATAGTTACCACTCAATCCTTGTTGGTTATAATCTATGATTATTCTTTTTTCAGCCGGAATCAGGTTTAAAACATCTGTCACATCTTCCTTCAAAAAAGTAGCTATAATATAATGTGTATAATTGCCCAAGTTTTCTTTAATGAGTTTCTCAAAAACTTTATAGTTATGATGATGAAAGTAAATGTCAATATCTCCCACATCTTTCAAAGATTTGAAGATAGAACGATAGATCTGTTCACGCATCACATTCATCTTATCCAATAACAGAAATACATGATAAGAATGGTTTATAGAGACCTTCTTTACAAAATACCCTTTTCTATAAATCGCTTCAATTACCCCCATCTCCAACAAGTAATTCAATCCTTTCAGCAGAGTCTCCTTACTCATGCGCAATTGTGTCTGCAGTTGGTTTAATGAAGGTATTTGATCGCCTATCTGAAGTGTTCCATCTTCAATTAGTGAATTAATATAATCCACTAACTGAAGATACTTCATTCGTGAAGCAGGTTTCTTCTGTTCCGTTATATCAAGATTCTCGTTTTGCATTACGACCAAGATTAAATAAAATTTTAGCAAATATACTTAAATACCATGATAAAGCAAACTATTAGGCAGACAAAATCTTATACCTTCTCCACACTCTCACAAGAACAATATTTTATTCAAAATATATTGAGTTACTCATAACACTTTACTGCAAATAAAGCTGCTGGGATCAGGCCGGAAGGATGTTCCAGAACGATTCTGATCTCATCCGTAACCAACTTCTCTGGAAATATGATCTCATTTATCGATTGATGATTATCATTCTTCTCATAAATCAATTGATTTGTGCCATCATATATTCTATATTTCTCTACACAGAACGGCATTTTATTTTCCGGATGTGTCATTTGAACAGTTTCCATAGGCTGATCATAATCTGTATCAAAAAAAAGAGAGAGCTTCCCGACAGAAATAGCAGTATCCCATTTAATTGTCAAAGTCGGATTCGGATCTTTCAATTCTGCCACCCAAGCATTTGGTGATTGAGCTGGACGGTCAATACCATTATTAATATTCGAAACAGGAAACGCATAACAATCTTTTTCTGTTCGAATAGCGATATTATATCCCTCTGGTCTCCGCTTCGGACACCAGAATTCAAATTCCTCTATTCCAATATCTTCTCGGGGAGTTTGTTTTCCAAAATTGGAAACAGCTTCATTCACCGTATTAAATACAGACAAAATTCCAGTAATCCTTTCTTGAGTATATTGTAACTGCACCAAAGGATTTTTCTTGAAAACAAGAAAAACATATTGCTCCTCTGGCATCACAGTTCCAAACACTAACTCTAACTGTTGTTTACCTTGATGCAAAACAAGTATTTTAGTTTCCAGAACCACATCCGGAGTATGATTGAATGCTTTACTGCTAATGCGAAGTTCCACTTCCAAAGCCGTTTCTTCAGAAGCACAAAGATCAACTTGCACTTTTCCCAATATATCCCCTTTTTGTAAAGGAATCATTTGAGCTACAGACTCATCCAACACCCGCATCTCCCCATCCGCCGGGAAACCCTTAAAATGGTACTCACTGGATGCAGTCAAAGTAGCTTTCGTTACCAAATTCTCTTCGTCCCTGATTATCATATTAGGGATATACTGCCCCATTCTTGACAATTTCTTCTGCAATTCAGATACTTTTCCTAAAGAATATACTTCTCTCGGGGAGATATTTTCTTTCAGACACATCGCCGCAGCCATCGCAACAGCCTGAGCACTGTGCGCAGAAGTAGCCATTACACGGGTTGAACCGAAAGCAACATGCGATACACTAATAATTCTTCCTGCAAGAAAAAGATTCTCAATTCCCCTGCTATAAAGACAACGATAAGGAATCTGATATACCCCTTTCGAATGCCATTGATTACAAGCAGATTCCTCACCGAACACACCGGCTGCCGGATGCAAATCAATACTCCATCCGCCATAAGAGACTGCATCTTCATAATGTCTTTGTTCTATGACATCTTGCTGAATCAGCATATAGTCGCCTTCAAACCTTCTACTCTCCCGTTTTCCGGGAATACAGCCTACCCATTCCAGGGTCATTGTCTCCGCTTCCGGATATTTGCCCGAGTTCTTGATATAATCCCAGGCTCCATAAATAACCTTCCACAGTTCCCATTTAATATGTTCCGTATCATGTACCGTATCCAAGTCACCGCCATATTCAACCCACCATAATTTACAACCATGTTCTTTCGCATTGAAACTACGAAATCGGGGAACAGTCTTCGTTACATCCATCGCATAAGAAGGAGCTACATACTTAACCGGTTTGCCAGTATCCTTTGTGTAGAAATATAAACTGTGTCCCAAAAGCTCACCATAATCCTCATCCGGTGCAAACTTTTCGCCAAACTCCTCTCTACTTTCGGCCCCCATACGGTAAGGAGCCCCGGAAAGAAAACCGACAACACCATCACCAGAAGCATCACAAAACAAAGGAGCAGTTATTTCGTACATAGTACTGTTCTGGCTACAAAACCCTCTGACACTTTCTATTTTATGACCGGCACTTTTTTTTACCTCATACACGCAGGTATTCAGCAATAAAGTTATATTTGGTTCGCTTACCACCTTGTCAAGCATGACAGAATCAAAAATGATCGGATTTCCCTCCGGATTGCGGAACGTATTTTCCACCATAATTTCATCTATCACACCGCCTTCACGCGCCCAGCGATTATTATTTCCCATATGAGAAGTTGCTCCGAGCATCCACAACCTTATTTCGCTGGAACCATTCCCCCCCAATACCGGACGATCTTGTATAAGCACTACTTTCAGACCTTGGCGAGCCGCGGTTATAGCAGCACAAACCCCTGAAATACCTCCGCCTACTATTACAAAATCAGCCTGAAGGGCATCCGTGTTAAACATTCTCACACTATTAAACTTATCAAGTACCATCTTCTCGTATCTAATTAATTTTACTTCTATTTTAGCTCTAAACCTACTTTTCTATCTGTATCACCTTACGCAACCGGATGTCGTCGGACGCACTTCCTACAAGCACTTCGTAACTTCCCGCATCATAATCAAAATCTTTCAATTCCGTCTTATAATAAGAGAAAGCATCCTTATCCAACGTTATTTCTATTTCTTGTACGGCATTTTTCCTAATAAAATGCTTGGCAAACCCTTTAAGCTCCTTATAAGGTCTTTCAACCTTCGGGTTTATAGGCCGAATATATACCTGTGCTGTTTCTGCTCCGTCATGCTTCCCCGTATTTTTTACAGTAAACCGGACCTTAACCGCCAAGTCTCTGCCTTTTTCTCTGTCTATACGTAAGTCAGAGTATTTAAACGTGGTATAAGACATTCCATAGCCGAATGCAAATTGGGGTTTCGTTTCACTGACATCGTAATGTCTATACCCCATAAAAAGTCCCTCTTTATATTCCACCCGCTTATCACCATCCCTATCGTAATAATATGGATAGGCCGGATTATCTTCCCATTTCTTTTCAAAAGAGATAGGTAGTTTCCCACTGGGGTTTACCTTCCCAAACAGAATTTCAGTAACAGCCGTTCCACCCTCCTGACCGGCATACCACAAATGCAACAAAGAAGGAACTTTATCTATCCATTTTGACATATCCACATTTCCACCCGCATTCAGCAGCACAACCGTATTGGGATTGGCAGCCGTTATACACTGCACTAAACTATCCTGATATTCGGGCAACTCGAAAGGACGATCATTACTTTCACGTTCACTACTTTCATTAAATCCAATGTTCACAATAGCCACATCAGATTTCCTGGCAATCTCTACAGCCTCATCAAAAAGCAATCTATCCTCTCTCCATCCAAAAGAAATATCAACAGGATGTACATTAGCAAAATATTCAAGGACAATAGGATATTCCTTCCCGGCCTCCAACGCCAATACAGTCTCACGAGTCGTTATTCCTTGGTCTCTCCACTCATTAATCACCATTTCCGTACCAATCTTCAAACGGAACCCATCGAACCCTCTGACTATGAACCGGTAATTAGCAGTCTTCTCCGGACGTACGACTCCACTCCATCGCATGGAACAGTGGTCATACGGAATGCCTTTATTTTCGGCAGCAATATGCCAACCGTTACCTATATTAACAATCGTATCTATCACAGTTCTTACCGGCGCTCCCTTTAAACGGATATTATCAAAGTATTCAGCTTTAAGTCCTTTAATCCGACTTCCCGCTTCTGTAAAGAAAGTAGCATTAACAACTGTTTCTGTCAAGGTAGGTACTCCGGGTGCATACGCAATCTGAAGATCCTGTCCGACATTCTTTAACCCATCCAATACTGAAACAGAATGAAACGGAAATGTATAAGAACTTCCACCTCCCGATATATAAGAGTTTGCATTAGGACCAATCACAGCAACAGACTTCACTTTTGAAGGATTCAATGGAAGTAGGCCATTCTCATTCTTCAATAATACAATACCTTCTCTAGCCAACTCCAATGCCACTTTTGCCGCTTCCGGGTTATTGTATGGAATAGAACTATCCAACTGTTCATTATCAAAAAAACCGAACCGGAACATTATTCTCAGAATTCTCTTCACTTTCTCATCAATAGTCGCTTCCTTCACTTTCCCAACTTTTATCGCAGGAATCAGATTCTCCTTATTCATCCACTTGGCACGCGGCATTTCCAAGTCCAAGCCACCATTAACCGCCCCCACAGCGTCATAAGTAGCCGACCAGTCACTCATTACAATCCCATCAAATCCCCATTGTTTTCTCAACACCTGATTGTTCAGATAATCATTCTGCGTGGCATGCACTCCATTTACCGGATTATAACTGTCCATAACAGCACCTGCCCCCGCTTTCTGAATGGCGGCTTTATAGACAGGCAGATAAATTTCATGTAACACCCGTTCATCAATATCACTGCTTACATTGTTCCTGTCCCACTCCTGATTGTTCGCAGCGTAATGTTTCAGAGTTGCCACTACTTTCTGATCCTGCAATCCTTTTACATAGCCTATGGCTACCTGAGAGTTCAAATATGGATCTTCCGTGAAATACTCAAAATTTCTTCCGCACAAAGGAGAACGCACGATATTCACGCCCGGTCCCAATAATATATGTACACCACGTGCTTTGGAATCTCTCCCCAATTGCTTTCCCAATTCATACACCAGCTCTCTGTTCCAGGTCGAAGCAGTCAGTACCCCTGCCGGATAAGCTGTCGATTTACCATCTTTATGCGTACCGACAGGACCATCCGTCAACTTTATCTCGGGCACACCCAGACGTTCGATTCCCCTTATATAAAAGCCTTTATATCCTCCTATATAATCTAATTTTTCTTCCAATGTCATGCGGTGGAGCAAATCATTCGTCCTGTCCTCCACAGGAGCTGTCCTATCTTTATATATCTGAGCAAAGCCGCCCATAGAAAAACAACTCAAAATCCCAACGATCACTAAATGCTTCATCATTCTATTCTACTATTTGTTATTTAATATACTTGGAGATAACCTCTTTCCATACTGCATAACCTTCAGCCGTCAGATGTAACCCATCTTCCCGATAATGTTCCGGGAATAATTCCCCTTTTGCTGTAAACATCGGATTATATACATCTGCGTAAGCAGTATTCGTTTGTTGCTCTATAAACTCTTTTATCAACGCATTTGTCTGTTCGATCCTCTCTTTGTCTTTCAATCTCCGCACAGACGGTTTGATAGAAATAAAGATAATTTCCGCTTCCGGCTTTTCTTTCCGGAGAATAAAGAACAATCTCTTCATCTGCTCCAATATTTCATCCGGAGTCCATTGGTAACCAATATCATTATCTCCTTCGTAAACAAAAATCTGCCTAGGATAATAAGGGCTTATCAAGCGATCTTTGTAATTAATCAAATCTATTGTTTTCGTACCGGAAACTCCCCGGTTAAGAACCGGCTTCCCGGGAAAATCATCTGCCAAAGTTTTCCAATTCTCCATCGTCGAACTACCCACAAAAAGAATCAAATCTTTTGCCGGAGGATTGATGGAATCCGCCTTTTCATAACGCTTCATTTTCTGTTCCCACTTCAGTTGCTGTGCCAGTTTAGGCACTCCCTTTATGCGTTCGCATGGAATCGGTTTTCCACGTAAGAGTATCCTTCCCAAATAAATTGCAGACTGATCATACTTTTCAGGATGTGCTGTTATATCCTCCCATTGTTTATTACCGAGTATTTTTTTCTTGTCAGCTTTCTCAGAGGAGATTCGAATAGTTACTTGATGAATACCTTTTTCCAACTTTATCACATCATACTGCCCCCGATAACGATTGTTACACCAGAAATTAAAACGATTCAAAGTATAATTCCCGATACGGTCATTCGCTTCATATAGATGAAAACCTTTAGTACTAACCTCTTTCAATCGAACAAATTTTCCATCAATCAAAACTTCCACTTGCCCTACTTCTGGACCGCCAATATCAAACAGACCTATCATATCTCCTTCAAAGCCAAAAGAAAATGATGCCCCTTCCTTACTACTGGTCATCACTGTATCAAACCAACCGGAAAACTTCTTTAAAGAAGGGGTCACTGATGTATTAATCTCTTTCCATGACTTATCAAAAGAGGCAATCTGTGAAGGGATATACATTTCAGCTTCTTCCCACTCCGAACCGAAAAGCGGTTCAGGAAGCATATGTACCTGCGAAGCACTATTTTCTTTTCGTATTTTCTCCAGCCCTCGTGCAATCGCGGAAGCATATAAGTTTCCTCCATCTATGATAGGGTGTACCCCGTCATTAGAAAATAAAAATCTCCCGACAGCAACCTCTTTGGTTCCTTTCCAAAGTAGCTTACCTGCCTTTTCAAGTGCTGCCGCCTCCATGCCTAAATGAATAGAAGGGAGTTGGTAATGTGTTGCAATATCTTCCAATCTTTTAATCACTTGTGGAACATTCCCTTTCTGATAGGCAGTAGTCTGATTCGTATAAATCGTATAAATCAAGCAAATATCCGTATGAGGATTCTCTTTTATAATCTTTCGGATCATTCCTTCCATTCCGTCAGGATAACCACCATTTACAGCAAATTCAATAAAAATAAGATCCGGTTTGTACTGCAATACTTGTTCCCGAATCCGGAAAGCACCCAAATCCGTACCCGTACCGGACACTCCGGCATTAATCCATTTAAAACGGGTATTAGAAAAAGTATTTTCCATGTATCGGGTAGTTTGCAAACGATAGCAGTAATCTCCTTGCGTTATGCTACCACCAATAAAAGCAACCGTAATTTCCTGCTCTTTCTTTATTTTTGAGTAAAAGTTAGGAAGCCCCTTTCTTACCGCGCATTCTTTCTCATCATAATAATTTCCGAGTTGTATCAAGGGAATTTCCTTATCTGCCGTTGTATACACCAAAGGAGAGGCCCCTGCCTGCGAAGCTGCAATCTTATCCAAATCAGCGCGACTTTGTCCATAAACGCAGGGAAATACTGTCATTAATACCATCCCTGCAATAATAGTCCCTAATTGTCGTATCTGTATCATTTTCATTTTGAATTAAGTATGATTTCTTCCGTTTTATCTACCTGTCCTTTCGAACTCACCGTTACTTTGACAACGGCTTTCTCGTCCATTCCCAATTTATAGAAACTCCATTCAAAGGGATAAGAAGAAACAGTACAAGATTGTCCATTACATTCCACCGATACGGACATTTCTTTTTCCTTAGCCGGCGCAGTTTCAGCAAACACATATACCGAATCCCATCCGAATGGAGAACGGATACGGAATAAGAACACCTTACCGAAAGGTTCCCCCATATCAACCACTTTTATTCCATTTTTCAATACAGGGTAACGATTCTCCTTACGAGTTTCAGCCAAAGGAAACGCCAAAGCCCTGAAACCTTTCCCCGGAACAGATACCTTAACTGCATTTCCAACCCGGTTTACTTTTACTGTCTTCCCTTTCTCCGTATATTGTACAATATCACCTTGACCAACCAATTCGGCAACCTTTTCCAAGCGAATAGTAAGTGATTCTTCTTGTTTGGATTCACCGGATAAAATCACCCAAAAATACTTATCGGAAACCGCAGTCAGATAGTTTACTGTCGGATTATCTATCTGAATCAACTCTTTCTTTATCCAAAGCTTTGCCTTGCTGTCTCCAAATATTTTCCCCTTCTCATTCCCGTAGATACGGTTCGTAAACCATACAAAGCCTTCCTGCTTGCAGAATGGAAAGTTAATATTCCCATTAGAACGTTCTATAGCTTCAGACACCAGGTAATCCCACGTAAATGCCAAATGGGGCGGAATATGGTGATAATAGATCGAGCTTACATCCGGACCCTTATAAGGAAAGTCCGGTGACAGAGTAATATCTGTATATCCTGTAGCATAATATCCCGGATAATTTGTAAACCGCCCAATCACTCCATTCCGGGCATAAGTCTCGTAAATAGGCTTATGAGTATATTGATAAAGGCGAAGCAGATGAGGAGCCCAGTTGCTCATAAAGACCGGACGCACTTGCTTTCCCTTTGTCCGCAGGAAATAAGTGGAAGGCTGTTCAAAACCTAGTCCGACCGGTGAAACAAGCCATTCCGGCACTTGCTTCTCTTGTGCATCGTTCGCCACGCGGGGGAATCCCAGACGATATTTCTCTTTTCCTTTCCACCACAGGTTTGTATTCCCATCAAAACGGTTTCCCGGATGAATCGTTTGTAAATCCTCTGTAACGGCAGGGAAAGATCTGATTCCCACAATGGTATTAGAAGCTCCATATTGGGCCGCTTTCAAATATTTCTCTTCTTTTGTCAGCTCATACAAGTCAATCAAGTCCCACCACGGAGCATACACATTCGTATTATAAAAAGACATCAATCCTACCGGTTGGGACGAGTTCTTATATATCTGCAAATCTATATACCGGTCGGCTGTAGAAGTAGCAAACCGTTTCCATTTCTCGTCTCCTGTCAGATTATAAGCGGAGATAGCCTGCACCCAAGAAAGAACTTGTGTAGAATATCCCTTTGTTTTTCTCAATGTATCCCCCGGCAAAGCAATTGAAGCCAGCCACGGATTCAATCCTCCTAAAAGACGATGTAAGCCTTCATAATAAGAAGTATTGAACTGCGAATTAAAAGGATTGAGCCGAAGCGTCTCAAGCGTTTTGTTGTATCCGCTTGGAACCAGGTCTGTAGCCCATCTGTATCCACTCCGAGACAATGTATATTCTATTGTTGGTAAAGAGCGTGACAGATAAAATTCTTCATCTTCCGAGAAGACAGACGCTGCGATAATAGCCAAAGGAGCAGCATGTACTACCGTCGGAGCCGTTTCCGGATCTCCTTCAATGTCATAGAATCCTTTAAGACGGGCATCCCATCCGCCATACTCTTCATTACGCATCAAATCCAGAATATTAAACATTGCCTCAGTCAGTGATACCTCTTTTTGCTTCCTGTAATCTTTTACCTTATATACTTGATCTGAAATATATTCTATCACCTCATTCCAACCTGCCGGAAGTATGCCTACCACAAACTTACGTTCAATCAACTGTCCTGCTTTCACATGAGAGTCCTTCATCCCCATAACAGGAGCAAAAGCTACCGGCTGAACCACATTCTGCTCATTCTTGACGGAAAACCCCATCGGAGAAAAATCCACACTTCCCCATTCTTGCGGGAAAGTACTATCATCCCCACATATAAACGATGACATTACTCCACCCAAAGGAGTAGCAGATTCTGCAATAGCTAACGGCTGTTGCATCATTGAAGAAAGCATCATCACCGGATGTGAAGAAACTCGCTTATACTGAAACATCGGCGGAAGAAGTATATTGTTCACATTCGGTTGGGGCACAGGCTGAAAAGCTGAAAGCCCCATACTATACATTCCATCAGTAGCCGGACGACAAAATAATCTCACCTCAACATGATTGCCTTCGGCAGGCAGCGTCCAGTAACCAGTGATAGAAGATCCATTCTTCGTAATATATTGTACTTCAATGCTCTTATTATCCTTGTTCACTGCTTTCACCGGAATAGCTTCACTGAGCACTCCTGCTACATAAGGATTCAAATAATCCTCGTCAGACTGTACCGTGTATTCTTTTCCACCAACAGTAAATGAACTTTTTGACACTGCATTCTTCCAGGAAGGAAAGAATTTATCATTATCTACCGGACTTTGCTCCGCAGTGATAAGAAATACCTTATGATCTTCCATAGTAGACAAGAAACGACGCCAGATTCCTTTCACCTTAATTTCTGTCCGGCAAGCAATCGCCTGGTTGTTTGCTCCAGCTTTTACAAAGCTCACCCGAATATTCGGGTTCTCGATATTAGCCACCACCTCTGCATCGGGCGATAATAAAAGCGGAGTAGACACATTATCAAAACCTGAACCTTTCGTCTCTATTTTAACGGGATTTTTTCTCCATTTGCCCACTTCTTTCCTATCCATCTCATTGGGGTTGATAGAGTGATCTTTTACTAATAGGATTGCGTCACATCGGCCAAAATTCCTCTTCGTGTCATGTAATCGCAATAATACCTGTTTTTTTGCTAACTGCACACTCCCTGCATTTTCCCAATAGAATCCGACTTTTCCATGTTTTCCAGATTCTTTCATTGGTTTCTCATCCACACTTAAACGGAATAAGCGTGTCCCCGGCAGTTTATCATAATCCGCTGACCTCACCCATACATTATAGTCTCCTTCTTCCATTATATTGACGACTGTAAGCGCATCAAACTGTTCATCAAGACTTCCGCCACCGTTCAAACGGAGCATGGCACTCCCCATGCAATCAGCCGATCTATCTGTTGACCATTTTCCTTTGAACTGGAAAGCCTCAGCTTCAATCAAATATTTATCTTTCTGCGCATACATATTCAGTCCTCCAACCGCAAGAAGAAGGGTGCAAACAAGATTCTTTACTATCCAGTGATTTATGCTCATATCCTATTTATATTTAATCTTTAAAACCGTCAAGCCATATGCATCAATCGTCACATTCCAATTCTCCACCCCATCTACAAGTGTGGAATGACCTTGATTATTCAAGCTAGCAACGTTCTTCACCCGGATTTTCTTTCCGGAGAACAAACATTTCGTATCCATTTCAATTAGAGAAGTCTGCTTTTCATCATCATTATTCAACAAGATAAGGAAAACTGTTTTCTCCTTCTCGTTCAAAGCAGCCATATATTCTATATAAGGATTATCCAGTTTAAATAATCCCGGACGCATTATCAAATCGGCTTTCGTACCAAATACCATACCAGACGTAAAACCATAAGTTAGATGGGGGCCCACCTTAGGAGTAATGAATCCACCCGGATAAGTTATCCCGCCATTTGAACGGAGAGATATTTCAGACAATAAATAGTCGGTAATCCATCCCACCTGCCACCAAGCATGATGTGGATAAGGTCCGGCTCCATTATTCATCGAGTCCCAATAATAGGAAGCGACTCCCGTTTTAAAATCCACAAATGCATCTCTTCCTATGGCAGCCGCACGTGCCATATTCAAAAATAATGAATCTTTTGTCAGCCTATACATCCGTACGAACATTCCGGCATGGCTAGCCAATAATATTGGTCCGCGATGATTGGCAGAACCAGCTACTCCACCATGCTCAAAACTCAATCCCACCTGACTGATCTCCCAATCTTTTCGTTCTATCCCTTTCACTTGTTTTACTACTGACGTCGGTATAGGATGCGTATAAACCGATGCCGTATAAATCTTAGCAGTTGATATAACAGCTTCCTTATACTTTTCGTTTTTCGTCACATTATACAGTTCCAATAAGGCTTGTGCACTTTGGGCTGTGGCGAAATCCGGAACAAAACGGGTATCACCGCAAACGCCTAGGAAATGTCCTTTCTTTACAGCGTTCTCCACATACCAATCCGCTCCTTGTATAGCTGCCTGCAGATATTTCTTATCTTTCAATATCTCGTAAGCAATCAATAATCCATAAAACGTTGGTCGTAAATCTGTAATATCAGTAAAAGTAGGCTTTAATGTCTTATTCTCATAAGCTACTTCCCATTGTCCGTTGGGCTTCATCCATTCCAACAAACGGTCGGCAGCCAGTTTGACATGCTGTTTTAATTCCTTCTGCTGCGGTTCAAAAAGCAGAATATTACCCATATCCATCAACATATAATAAGTGGTTGCAATGGGTTCCGTATAAGGTCCCCACTCTTCGGTAAACCGTTTACTTTTATACAAATAATACTGTCCGGCAGAGGAACCATAAAGGAAATCTTCCTCCGCATGTTGTTGCATCAATTTAAAGTTCAACGCATTCGGCAGTCTTTTCTGTGTCAAGCGAGGATCATCCGTCAACTTTGCCAACATCCACATAGCTCCATAATCGGAGTTTTTCATGGCATCTTTTTCTGAATCATACACACCACCCAGATAGTCTTGTGCTCCAATTGTTACTCCCTTATATACAAGGTTATGCCATTTGGAAGTGCTGTCATTAGTAAGATATGCGTGCATATCATAAAGTCTTTGTGTCAATGAATATTTTGTCTGTTTCAACCTTAGAAAATCAGTGAAACGATAAATATCATTAATCGTATGTTTCAATACAGCATACCAATCTGCTTTCTGAATAGTATAACGGAAAGAGAAAGAAAGACTGTCCCCTACATTCATCAATGAATTCTTCTCTCCCAACACAGGATGATAAAGTGTAGGCGAGAATTCCCCTTCCCGGTTCATAACCGACAATCCGAGTTGCCATTCCGCATGCATCTTTTTATCCTTCGGCCAAGGATCTCTGCCAGTACCAGGTTCCGCTGTTACAGCAATAGTCACACCCTTTCTATCCGTTATCAGTGAGGATAATGTAGAAGCAGTACGTTCCCTTGCCACTACCGGTATGTCGGGGATTCCCTGACCATAGCCATACGCTTGTACAAAGTCTGTATTTATAGCATTCCCCTGAAATATTCCGGGAACGATAGCCCATTGGAAATTATATTTATCTATTGAAACCAGCGAAGGGGTTGCCAAAGAATAATAACCTGTCTTCTTGGAATGCAATATAAAATCAACTTTTATATCATTCTGATGAAGAGAATCCATACACCATTTTTCCGTAATCCGAATCGTCTCATTTTCGTATCGGAAACAGATTTCTGTATCAGAAACACGTTTCACTGCCGAAGGATAAAAAACCATATTTTCTCCTGCTTTATTCATGGCAACAGCATTTGTGTTCTGTTGCCATGAAGGTATAATATAACGATATTGCGGAGCCGGGAAAAGAATCTCTTTTCCCGTATTATCATATAGTGCCTGTGGTGCCGTTTCCGGTTTTGAGGAAGCATATAAAACATTATGCTGATACTTAGCTATTTCCATTATCTCCCAACCGTTCGTTCCCTTCACTTTCAACGTTTCTAATGTATATCCACCAACACCCTTTTTCCATCCAAGTTCAAGTTGCTCATTAGTCAATCGCACAACGGACAATTCTTGGGCTGATAAAGCGATAGATAAGCTTAAAACTACGACTACAGAAAAATAGTTAATGAAATTCTTTGGCATCCCTTTCATTTTTATCAGTTATTCTTTTACTTCAATATTTAATTTCACTTGCGAATAATTACTTCCATCATACCAGTCAAATACAACTTTATAGACACCGGGAGTATTGTAAGTGTATGTATAATCTTTGGAAGTAACACTATTTAAAGAGACTCCTTTATCGGGAGTACCTTTTCTGATATAAACAGGTTTGGAGATAACCCAATCGTCATTAGTTGGCTTATTAGTACCTCCTATTAACACTAGCTGTTGAAGAGTTACATTCCAATTTCGGTTCGGATTTAAACAGTCAACGGCTGTCCACCAATCTTTCGTAGACATCTTCGCTAAATTACTCCTAAAACCTTCCGGAGAAATCAAGTCCATTTCGAACGTTCTGACAATCCAATCATTCCGTTTCTCTACAGCTTCCTCTTCATCTTTATGATGAAAAGCCACAAATATCCGGGCATTAGGATCATCACCAGCAGCTTCTTTCAAACTAACTTCACCTGAAGGCGTTTTATCTGCTCCTGTCGAGAAAGCAAATTTATCTGACAAATCAACCCACGTAGCAGCTTCTACATGTTCCTTTTCGTACACACCATCAAAATCTGTTGATATTTTAAACTTTAAAAGTTGATCCACATCATAACGCACCCATGTCGAAAAATTTACCAAGATGTCATTATCCGCATAGAACCTTTCTCTGAAATCAAAGTTATGTCCACTTTCTCCGGAATAGAAAACTACATTGTTGGCATTATTACCAGTCAAACTAAACGTTATAGGCTCTCCCACCTTACATTCCACTTTATCCGGCAAGACACTCAGCGAAGCAGGAATCTCTTCTTCTACTTTACCTTGCACCTCCACAGTTAGTTTCGTCAATGCATGTTCACTGCCATTATACCAGTCGGATGTAGTTTCGAATACAACCTCATAGATTCCCGGTTTAGTATATACGTACTTATACTCATCCATCGTGGTACTGATGTTCTTCAACGCAACGCCCGTATCCGGAGTTGTTTTTCGGACATCAAAAGGCTGCGAAATAACCCAGTCTATATTCTTCGGCTGATTAGCCCCACCATCAATTAATATCTGGCTGGTAGAGGCAACATTCCATGTCACTGCTGGATTTTCAAAATCAACCACCTTCCAGCCCATAGTAGGCATCGTAGCCAAATTACTTCGTACCCCTTCGGCAGAAACGCAGTCAAGTGTGATGGAACGAATAATCCAGTTATTCTGCCGTGCTTTCTGTTCATCTTCATAACGGAATGCAACAAATAACTTTGCATCCTCTTCCGCACCGACATACTCTTTCAAATTCACCTCTCCGGAAGGAGTCTGATCATCCCCTACTGAAAAGCGGAACTTATCAGACAAGTCAATCCATGTAGCTGCTTCCACATTCTCCTTGTCATAGATTCCACTAAAATCAGAAGAGACTAAGAATTTCAGATTATGATAAATATCTCCATAACGCACCCAAGAATTGAATTTGACCAACAGGTCACCATCCGCATGATATCTTTCTTTATAAGCATAATTATGCCCTACCTCTCCCGAATAGAACACTATATTATCCGGATTTCCGCTCAACTTGAAAGTTACAGGTTCGCCCACCTGATAGACTTGTTTATCCAGCGCCACGTTCAGTTCCACACTTGGAGCCTCATCTTCCATGCAGGAAACCAGCCCCACAAGTAACAAACCGCAATATCTTATTATATTTTTCATGTTCGACTATTTTAAAAAGATAAAAAATCAATTACCAACCCTCATTCTGCGTCATCAGCTTGTTGACGGTAATCTCCGTATTCGGAATCGGAAAGAGAACATTACGGTCTGTTATATTCTGTCCTACTCTACTTGCATATTTGAATTCCGATGGAGCTGTCGTTGAAATTTCCGTACCAAAAGCCTTCATAGTAGCCACATATTCTCCCCAACGAAGCAGATCGAGTTTACGCATCCCCTCAAAGCAAAGTTCCCTAAACCGTTCTTTTTTTACTTCTTCCAAGAAATCCGTCTTAGCCAGATCTGCAGGAAGGTCCACTGTCGCATCAACAGTATGAATCGGCTTCCCATAAGCTCTTCTTCTCACTTGGTTGATTGCGTCGTACGCTTCATCGGTAGGGCCGTTAACTTCATTCTCTGCCTCAGCTTTCATCAGCAGGACATCACTGTAGCGGATTACAGGAAAATTTGTGGAATTAAAGAGACGTGCTTTTTGTCCTATTTCGTATTCTCTTCTCCATTTACCTGGGTTACGATTATATATCTGAGTAGCCGAGAACATTACTTTCTTAGTTACCTGAACCACTTCTACCTCCTGTGTTTCCTCATTGACCTTTGTTTCTTCCACTACATTATAGTAATAAGGAGCTACATTCCAGTCCTTACGCAAATCACCTTCTCCATACGAATCATAAAGTCTTTTAGAAGCCTTCATCGGGCCTCCCGAGTAGCCTATTGATTCATCACGACACAAAATGCCATTCTCCACTCCTACGGATCCCGCCAAATCTACCGTACCAATTTTATTACCATACATGCCTATTTCCCAAATACACTCCTTGCTTTCATTAATATCTTGCGAATGATTAATAAAGATTTGTTTATAATCAAGGTTCAACTCATGCTTCGTAGAAGCAATCACCTTGTTGGCATATTCCAAAGCATCCGCATAGCGTGTCTCGTCTTTCAGCGGTTCACCCGCCATTTTAAGGAATACCCTTGCCAAAATAGCCTGAACCCCCGTTTTGGTAATTCGTTCGTTATAACCAAGTGCATCAATATCCAACACCAGCTTTTCCGCCTCTTGCATATCCTTTACAATCTGTTTGTAAATATCCACCAATGGCGATTTCGCCAAATAGTTATCATTGGCAGACATTGTCGGAACAAGTTTCAAAGGTACTTCACCAAAGAAAGAGGTCAGCAAATAATAGTAATATCCTCTCAAGAAAAGAGCCTCTCCCTTTGCAGCTTTCATCATATCGGTATCCAATTCTTTACCTTCAACACTATACAACAGAAGATTGGCTCTGTTCACTCCTTCATACAACACTTCCCAGAAACGTCCGACATCCAGATCAGCGGCGTCCATTACGCCTGCACGGATATTAGTGTTATTAAAATTATTAGTATAAAAAGACTCGTCACTCAGTACAAATAAGCTAAAAAGTCCCTTACTGTACATTCTTCCGTTTGTGTCAATCAGACGATTATACACTCCGTTCAACGCCTGTAACAGTTCGCTTTCCGTATTATAATAATAATCAGGAGAAACAAAATCAGGTTCCTTATCAAGTATGTTCGAGCAAGAAGTTGCTAACAGACATACGGTCATCCATAACAATATATTATGCTTCATATATACGATGTGATTTTAAAGGTTTAAAAAGAAATATCAACTCCTAGTGTTAAAGTTCTCGGCCTTGGATAAGGAGACCAATCGAAAGAGGGCGTCAACGCTGTAGGGCGAGTAGAAACTTCCGGGTCCGGTCCTGAATATCTAGTCCATGTAATCAAGTTCTGCGCAGAAGCATATACTCTCAATGACTTAATATTTATCTTTTTCAGCCATGCGTTCGGCAATCTATATCCTAATGATACCGTTTTCAAACGCAAGAAAGAACCGTCTTCAATAGTACGCGACGAATAAACAGCCGGTCCTTGCCCACCTATCCGGTAGAGCTCGTTTGTCTGGTTCTCGGGAGTCCAACGGTTGGCAAACGAAGCAAACATATTGAGTGAGGTACGAGCATTCGGATCACCACCTTCAAACTCAATACGGTTGGCATTCAGCACATCACCGCCATAGCTCCATTGAAAGAATACGTTTAAGTCAAAATTCTTGTACTGAAAGTTATTACCAAATCCGCCGATATGCTTTGGATTCGGATTACCGATAATAGTCAGGTCATAGTCATTCACCACTCCATCGCGATTAATGTCCTTGAATTTGATATCTCCCGGCTGAATTTTCTCACGCGCATTTCCATTATTGGGAACACCGTCTTTCAATATATAAGATTCCCCTACCTTATCGAAATCTGTATACTGATAAACTCCATCAAAAATATGTCCGTAGAACATAGCAATCGGATGTCCCGGAATGGCAATATAAGGATAAGCATTGTTGAAATTGCCCCAGTTCACACGGCTTGCCAAACTCGGTTCATCATCGTTCAATGACAAGACTTTGTTGCGATTGAATGATATATTGAAGCTGGAAGTCCAGGAGAACTCTTTCGTTTGTATATTTTTAGTATCAATGGTCAGCTCAAGTCCCGAATTGGAAACCGATCCAACATTTCTATAAGCAGACAAAAATCCCATACTAGGTGCCAATGTAGCATTCAACAACAGGTCTTTCGTTTTCTTATAGTAATAATCTGCCGTCAACAAAATCCGATTATCCAAAAACGACATATCCAATCCAATATTAGTCTGTACGGTAGTCTCCCATTTTAGTTTGGGATTTCCCAACGTTTTCGGCACTACCCCTTTGCCCGGTGTATTACCTGTACTGTACCCGGAGTCTGCCGTTATCTGTAAGGCTGTCAGTGCAGCATAGTCCGTCACACGGTTGTTACCTGTCGTACCGATACCTGCCCTCAACTTACCGCTACTAATCCATTTTACATTTTTCACGAATTTTTCTTCACCAAATCCCCAAGCAGCGGAGGCAGACGGGAAATAAGCCCAACGGTTATCTTTTGGGAACTTCGACGAACCGTCGGCACGAAATGAAACGGTCAACAGATATTTGGACCTATAATTATAATCCGCTCTTCCTAAATAAGAAACCAAGCCGTTGGCCGTCTTGCTGATAGTGGCGGACGTCAACTCACCCTCATCCAGCCCGGCGATCCCCAACGCCTCGTTAGGAACATTGATTGCTCTGATTTCATCAATAAATGTACTATTATCCTGCACAGTGAAACCGCCCAACACTTTCAGATGATGTCCCTTCTTCAAAGGAACATCATATGTCAACGTATTTTCGTTCAACAGGCTAGTTCGCTCCGTGTTGGTTATCCAACCATTCACCTTGTTATTGGTATGACGATGTCCACCCCGAGAGTTAGAGTTGAAAAAGACTTCTTTCCGTTGATGTATCTTATTATATCCACCGGTAATTTTGAGAGTCAGGTTCTTCAAAATTTTATACTCAAAATAAGCGTTACCAATGAAATTATAAGTAAACAATGGGTTATACTCATTTTCGGCTGCCATCAGAGGATTGATTCGAAGGTCGGTAGTCGGATCGGTTGATTCATCATACAAATCGTTCAACAAGTCACTATCGTTGACACCTGCTACCGGACGGTATCCCCACAATGCATACATCAAACTCGCTGTAGGACTGGTCTGCGATTCGGATACAATGGTACCATATTTCTTCGAATACGTATAGTTGGCATTAATACCCACTTTTATTTTCTTGGTGATTGTCTGATCCAATACAAAACGACCTTGATATTTTTTGTAACCGCTGTTCAACATAATACCTTGCTGATCCACCAATGAACCGGAAACAGAGTATCTCGTCTTTTCAGTACCACCCCTAACAGCTATATTGTGGCTATGCACCAAAGCATCCCTGTACACTTGGTCCTGCCAGTTAATACCTTCGATATTCCGATAATCTTCCAATGTCCTTTCTCCAGCCAAATAGCGCTTACTGTAAACGTTGTAGTCTGCTTCCAACTGATAACGCACAAATTCATAAGGGTCAAGCATTTCCTGTTTCTTAATAATCTGTTGTACACCTACCCAGCCACTATATGTCACGGTAGGCGAACTAACCTTTCCTTTCTTTGTAGTTACCAAAATTACCCCATTCGCACCTCTCGCACCATAGATAGCCGTAGCTGACGCATCTTTCAATATTTCAATAGACTCGATTTCTTCGGGGTTCAGCATATTCCCCACTGCCATTTCCAGCGGAAAGCCATCCACTACATATAACGGGGAATTATCCTGAGTTACCGAATTATTACCACGGATAACAATCTGCAAGTCACTACCCGGCTGTCCGTCGGAGGAAGTTACCTGTACACCTGCTACACGACCTGCAAGACTTTCTTCAAAGTTAAAAACCGGTGCTTTACGCATATCTTGCACATTCGCCTTTGCAATAGCTCCTGTCAAATCCTTACGAAGTCCGGAACCATACGCAGTAATCACCACTTCATCTAACAATTCTGAAACGGCACGCAAACGAATAGTCAGCTTCTTTCCATCCTCTACCATTACTGCCTGTTTTTCGTACCCAATAAAAGAAATCTCTAATTTTGTATTATCTCCATCTACCCGGATAGAAAAATTCCCATCCAAATCACTGATAGTACCCACACTTTTCCCAGCAACTGCCACAGAAGCCCCAATAATAGGTTCTCCTGTTTCAAAATCAATCACCGAGCCAACTACCGTTCGCGTTTTTGCCTGTTGGGCAATCGCTACACTGTTCATTTTTGAAACATCTTCTGCTGAATGTACTACAGAAGAAAAGGAAATAGATAAATACACAAGACTACAGCATCTAATGTACCACTTCGCTTTTGAAATAACTGCGTTCTTCATGGTGCAATACTTAATTTCTCGTTAACAATTTAAATGGTATATCTAAGTTTTCAATCTTAGCAACTGGTCTACTCTGGTCTGCTAGATTTTGCAAACATAGCGATTATTTATTAAACTCCAAATAAATTCAAAGAAAAAAACATAATTACTCTTTCAAAGCTCACTAGAAAGCCCATAAACAAAGGAAAGGGTATTTTTATTTATTTTCAGAAACAAGAAAAAGAAAAACGGGACATACCTCTTTAATATAAAAAGGCTATGTCCCGCAAATAATTCGATCTGAAAAAACGAGGTTTCAACTCGTCCTTCTAAGAGAAGATTCCCTGATATTTAATTTTGCATCCAGAATAATCGACTTCGACAGCATTTTATCCTCATTATTGACATTATGCTTGATTTGCTCCAATAATAATTGTGCAGCATTCCGCCCCATTTCAAAAGTAGGTTGTTCCACACTAGTCAGATTAGGTTCCACAATAAATGCTTCCTTAGATTCGGAAAAACCAACTACTGCCATATCCTCCGGAATTCTAATCTTGTTTTTCTGAAGAGTTTTCATCGCTCCTATCGCCACCGGATCGTTCACTGCAAAAATTCCATCTGGCTTTTTTTCCATTTCAAGAATCTGATGAGCCGCCATGATTCCTTTCTCCATCATTATTCCGCAGTCGATAATCAAAGGCTCTTCAACCAGCAAGCCATACTTTCGCAAGGCATCCATATATCCATTTTTGCGTTTCTGCGCGATAAGCAAATCTTCAGAACCTGCCAAATGAACAATCCGCCTACACCCTTGCTGTATCAAATGTTCAACTGCAGCAAAAGCCCACTTATAATCATCAATAACTACATGGGGAGCACTCAACTCTGCACAAATCCGATTGAAGAAAACCACAGGAAAATTATTCCGGATCAAGTCAGAAAAGTAACTGGTATTTTCCGATTCCTGGGTAACCGAAATCAGAAAGCCATCCACCATCTGCGCTTCCAACGCCTTCATATTCCGCAATTCATTCTCATGCGATTCATTAGATTGCATTATCAACACATGATATCCTTCAGGATTCAGCACACTCTGAATACCCATAATTACTTCAGAAAAGAAAGAATTGACAAATTCAGGGACAATCACTCCGATAAACATGGACTGGCTTTGTTTCAGACTCAAAGAAATCGGATTCGGCTTATAATTCCACTTTTCTGCAAGCTCCAGAACAGCTTTGCGTGTTTCTGGATTAACGTCCCATTTATCACATAAAGCTCTGGAAACTGTAGAAGTCGAAATCTTCAGCTCCTTGGCTAAATCCTTGATAGTCACTCTTGGTTTACTCATAGACTGTCACTCACTCTAAAAAATTTCCCGAATATAATCAAATTCCGGCAATTGGAATGTTAAAACTCCAAGAGTTTAATTTCGGGAACGTTTGCGGTAACGTTCCCGGTGATTTATATTCCGAATTGCTTGTTTATCTGTAGAATCAAAAATATATTTGCTGCCAGTTTAGATGTTTTTCAAACCTGTTTTGTTAACTAAATCATTTGATATGACTACTCTCGACATCATTACTATCGTATTATTTTCCCTTGGAGTTGTTTTAGTCGGATTGGCTTTCTCCCAAAAAGGTAAAAGTATGCAATCTTTCTTTGCCGCCAACGGAACCATGCCGTGGTACATGAGCGGCCTCTCACTGTTTATGGGATTTTTCTCTGCCGGCACATTCGTCGTATGGGGTTCTATAGCTTATTCTATGGGCTGGGTTTCAATCACTATCCAATGGACAATGGCGATCGCCGGCTTTATTGTAGGATTACTCATCGCGCCAAAATGGCATAAAACAGGAACACTCACAGCAGCAGAATACATACATAAGAGATTAGGCAAGTCCACACAGAAGATATATACCTACCTGTTCTTATTTATCTCTGTGTTTCTTACAGCATCTTTCCTGTATCCAGTAGCCAAAATATTAGAGGTTTCCACCGGGCTGCCTTTAAATACTTGCATTTTATTATTAGGAGGGTTATGCATTTTGTATGTGTCTGCAGGCGGATTATGGGCAGTAATTTCTACAGACGTACTTCAATTCGTTATTCTGACAGCAGCGGTTATCATCGTGGTTCCTTTATCTTTCGATAAAATTAACGGAGTTACCGCACTAATAGAGCAGGTGCCCGACACATTCTATAATCTTCTGAACGATGAATATACTTTTGGCTTCCTAGTAGCTTTTGGAATCTATAATACTATATTCCTAGGTGGAAACTGGGCATACGTGCAGCGATATACTTGTGTCAAAACACAAAAAGATTCCCAAAAAGTAGGTTATTTGTTTGGAGCCCTATACATAATCAGTCCAGTGCTATGGATGCTTCCCCCAATGGTTTACAGAGTATATGACCCTTCGCTCTCATTACTTGATGCAGAAGGCGCGTATCTGATGATGTGCAAGGAAGTACTTCCTAACGGGCTTTTGGGCTTAATGATCGGTGGCATGATTTTCGCAACGACCAGTGCACTGAATTCAAAGCTGAATATTGCTTCAGGAGTCATCACCAATGATATATTCAAAAACCTAAGGCCAAAAAGTTCCGACCGTACCCTTATGTACGTCGCAAGAATCTCGACTATTCTCTTCGGAGTATTCAGCATATTGATAGCCATGCTTATTCCTAAAATGGGGGGAGTTGTAAACGTTGTTATCAGCTTGGCGGCATTGACAGGCGTTCCTTTATATCTGCCTATCATTTGGACACTATTCTCTAAAAGACAGACTGCGACTTCTAACATCACGACTACTTTATTAAGCTTGGCTATCAATGGTTTATTCAAATTCATCACTCCACTAATGGGTTTCTCCCTCAATCGTGCCGAGGAAATGATTCTTGGAGTTACTTTCCCAATCGTATGTCTGGCAATTTTTGAGATATATTATAAGATAAAGAACAAGGAGTCAGAAAAGTACCAATTCTACTTAATATGGAATAAAGAGAATAATGCCCGAAAACTAAAAGAGATAGAAGAAAATGAATCGGCAGAGAAAGCAGGTAATAATTTCAGCAAACGGGTAATCGGTTTTGGTATTTTCGCTTCCGGAGCCGGTATTGCCATCTTGGGCGGCATGGCAGATAACGGACAAAAACTTATCATCACAACGGGCGTCGTTTTTGCCCTGTTCGGACTGTTGATGACCAGAAATTCTAAGCCCAAATCAACGACATACTAAAACTAAAAAAAGTACAAGAAAGAATACTTTTTTTCATTGCCTTTGTGTTTGTATCCATTTTAGCAGGATACAAGCACAAAAGTGCAAAATGGAGTGTTCCCCAGTTCTGTCTCTGACTTAACAGGGATTATTCCACCGCCGCCAATGTCAATATACTAATCCGTATTCCCTCCACATTCACCAGACAAGAAGCACATGCCAGCGTAGTAGAACCGGTGGTCAATACATCGTCAACGATCAGTATGTGTTTCCCTACAAGTGTTTCGGGACGTTGAAGCTCAAAGATACCTTCCACATTATCCCGACGTTCAAGTATGGATTTGTGTGTTTGCGTTTCCGTATTTTTCTTACGCAATATGGATTCTGTATCTATGGGGATTCCTGTTACAGCAGTGATTCCACGGGCAATCCATTCACTCTGGTTATAACCGCGAATTTGCTGTTTTTTTTTGTGAAGCGGTATAGGGATTATAACATCAATTCCTTGAAAGAAATGGGAAGATAAAAGTTCTGCTGCCATATACCGTCCCATAATTGCACCTATTTCCTTCTGTCCACCATATTTCAAACGGTGAAGAATCAGCCGGAAGTCACTTCCTTTCTCATAAAAGAAAAAAGAAGTAGCCCGTTCCAAAGGAATTTGTCCCCAGAAAAGTCGCTCTACCGGATTATCTTTTCGAAGATGATAGTTCGTACGAGGTAGTTTGATATTGCATACTGTACAAATACATTCCTCACCCTTTGCTAACGGTCGGCCGCAAACGACACAGCAACGGGGAAACAGTAAAGATAAAAAAGAACTAAGCCAGTCTTTTACAAGAAGTGTGTGTTTCATCATAATAGAGATTTTAAAGTTGCAATACCACTTACATATTCAATGGAGGGACTTCTGTCAGAAGTTTCTGAAAGAAAGAATGCAGAGTTCCGTTCGTTGCAATAATATGATGTCCTTCTATGAAGTTATCTTCGCCATAGAAGTTAGTAACCTTTCCTCCCGCTTGCTGGACGATCAATGCCGCTGCGGAGTAATCCCATTTTCCGAGAAACGCTTCCATCCACGCATCGAAACGCCCAATAGCTACATAGCAAATTGCAGCGGCAGCCGAACCATTCATACGAATACCTCCCACTACTCCATAAAGTTGATCGATGAGATGAAGAGCGGTCTGTTTATATTGCAGATGATTATAAGGTAATTCTGTAATAACAAAGGCATCTTGGATATCCTCAACACTCGATACATTAATTTCTTCACCATTCATGAAAGCCTTTCCACCTTTCCAGGCATAGAAACATTCATCCCGACAAACTTCATAAACGACACCTAAAAGAAGTTCAGTGCGATTGCGTAAAGCAATAGATACACAATAAGGAGCCTCATCATGAATATAATTTGTAGTTCCATCCAACGGATCAATGACCCAACAGTAGGGTTCGTCCTGATAAGTGGCAGAGCCTTCTTCTGTTATGAATCCCGCTTCGGGCAGTAGAGCAGCAAGTGCTTTCACCACTCGCACCTCTGACTCTTTATCTACATAAGACACATAATCATGTGCATGTTTTTCCTCCACACGCTCACGACGGAAGTTCTTCCGTTCTTCTTTCAAAAAATGTCCAACCTCTGTAGCAATCCGGCATACATCAGTGGTAAGTTGCTTTAAATCCAACATTTATTATTCAAATTAAAAAGTGCTCCGAAGTTATAACTTTTCCTGCAAAAAGCATAGAAGAAAATAATATTTTCGTGTTTGACACATTAATTAGTGAAGTAACGCTCAAACTACCATAATCAATATTGAGGAAACATCTAAAAAACAAGGCCGGTTCATTTTCTTTTTTTGAACCGACCTTTCTTAACTTTTACATCTAAATATAAATGTATAGTTCTTCATTCTTTCATTATAACAACTTTACTTCTGAACCACAATTTTCAACTTGCATGTACGCCCATAGAGTAATGCTACGCCATCATAAGTGAGTCCGGTTATGCCAGCTCCCGAGTAGGCTGGCCCCTGGCTTCCCACCACTCCTGTAGGAGTAGCAATTTTACATCCTCCGGCAACTAATGCATCCATATCGTTTGCGGCTTCAATAACATGAATCACACCATACTTACCCATTGCGGTAACAAAAGCAATATAAGTATTGTCTTTTATCTGCAAGCTACAAGGATCATCCGGATACCCGTCAGATGCATTGACTCTTTGCATTAACATATCAGCACCTCCTTTAGCTATACTTTCCAACACATTCAACGCCTCAAAAGTCTTGACGTCCGGAGCCGCGTTCACCATCATCACATCAATACCAAGGTCAGCAACCTTATCATCAGGTATAAGAGTAAACAGCGTTTTGTTGGTGGCCACACCGGCCGGTTTAATCCAGTCATTCACATCGTAAGCTCTCCCTATTGGTCCTCCACTAATTCTTGACGCACTGACATAAGAGAAACCTCTGTTTTTAACGGCAACAAAGCTTGGATTTCTCCATATATTAATGAAAGCAAAGTCTACGCCGTTTGCCTTTGAGCCATATCCTTTAATTTCCTTCAAGCTTAACACATGCTTCTGCACACCGCGTATCATTATTCCCTCTATGGAGAAAATATAAGGTTGATCCGGTTCTATTGAATGTTCCCATTCGGGTGACATTTCAATATCGTTGAAAACAAGCGCGACATTATTGTCAACACCCTCAATGCCCTCGATATTGATAATCTTCTCCTCTCTCAACCCTTCTATATCTTCCACCACAATCTTGATTCCATCAGTATCCTTATTGTCTACGACAGTTTTCAAGATAAATTCCATTTCCAATGGATTACCTGATACCGGAATAGTTGTATAATCCTTCAGATCACCCAGTACCTTATTGCACAAAGTATGTTTTACGGACTTAATGCCCACTGCAGAACGGATCATTACAGACAGAGAAACCTCTTCATCGGGTACTAAAACTGGTAAATCTGATGGTTCTGTAAATATCTGGGACGGAAGTTTGGTTATCTTTTTAATCGGTATTACCTTTTGTGCCGTTTTTGTCAAAACATCTGTCGATGTCACTAGTATTCCGGCTGCTTCACGCGTGTTGACCTTGACATTCAAATCAAATTCAAGTGTCATATCAGTTTCCAGAGTATCTATCTTTAAACGTTGGCGTTCATTCGCATTTATCTCTTCATATTCTCCATTTTCATCCACCTTCAACAAGGTAGCATATATACTATGTATCCCCACAGCAGAGAAGCTTCTGGCAGATACAGTCACCGTAGAATTATACTCCACCACATCTATCTCGGAAGGAGAAGTTAGTTCTACAGTAGGTGGCGGATATGCGTTGTCATCCGAATAATCGGCTTCACTATCACTACAATTTGTCAATAGCAAGCCCCATGACAGGGCAAGCATCAGGATCATTGTGTTTTTGATATATTGCTTCATGACTGTTCATTTTTTATTTTAAAGATTCGATTTGTAATTGAAAACAATGTAAATCCCCGCTTACACTTGTTTCGGTTACCCCCCTAAAAGCCCATTTGTGTGAAGTCAGGACAAATATACAATACTCGGAGTCTCTATTTCTATTTTCCACTTCCGAGAAAAAATAAGTATCAGAAGTTAAGTTAGAAGTAATTGCCGACTCAAGATTAGACAACAACGCACGTTTAACAGTGCCCACCAGAACTGTCTGTTCGTTTACTCTTTTCTTGAATACATCAACGGCCGGAGCTATCAGATCTTCACTATTTAGTGACACAGAACAGAAGAGCATATCTATTCCGTTCACTGCTTCTGTTTTTGTTTCAAGATATCTGCAATCGTTTTTTACCACATATTGTGTCATCTCGGAAATAGTAGAAGGAAAAAGCACAGTACTACCGATTATCTTTTTTTCTCCGCTACTATAGCTGACAGGTACAAACACCGGCACTTTTTTACTCTCTCTAGCAGTCTCCGTACCCGTATTTATGATTGCAGTTTGCCCATAAATAGCGTTCGTTCTATCCAACAATGCCACTGCATGAACAGTGTTCCTGATAGACGCCGCCACCTCTTTATAACTACAAGAACTAAATAAATTTTGCTCTGACAAGTGTGCATAAACCAACACGTTAGTTGTTCTGAACCGATTCCATTCAGGGATTTCTTCTCTCTTGTTATCCTCATCACTACATGAAACGAACAGGCAAGAGGTAATACATATAAATAGCAGATATAGATAGTTTGATTTCATATTTCACTTATTTTACAAATTCAACTTCGGCAAACAAAGCTCTGTGGTCAGATACCGCCGGATTAGATAAAACTTCAAACGACTTCACCTTCCACTTATTCTGTGGAAGCCCGAATAGATAATCAATCTTGATTGCCGGCTGATCTGCCGGATAGGTGAATGTATCATCGCAGATTCTCTGCCAGCTTTTCATTACTTCACAAATCACATTAGAGTCTGTTCTGGCATTAAAATCTCCTCCCAGCAACGTCGGTGTATCTCCCGTACCAATCCGCTCATTAATTTGTTCGGCCATTGCGCTCCTTATCAGATCCGTCGAATGATCCAGATGAGTCGTTCCTATCCTGATTACATTTGAAGTGCCGGGTTGCTGAATATCTACATATAATAGCGTCCGGGGTTCTTTGGCTCCGTCTATACCTTCGAAAGGCTTGTTGTTGATATAAACAAAAGGATATTTTGAAAGTATGGCTACTCCATATTCTCCACCACCAGTCTCCATCGCTTTCCCGAATACGGAAAACAACCCTAACTCCGCGGCCAGTTGAGTGGTGAAATCTTGATTTTTATTCCTTTTTGTGTTGTAATCTATCTCTTGCAACATTACAACATCCGGATTGTATTTCCTGATAAATACAGCATACTCCTTCACCGAGTAACCAGTCATCTCACCGGACATCCGGCAATTATAGCTCATTATTTTAAGAGCCTGCGCATACGTACTTTGATACGCAAAGAAGAAAAGGCATACCCATACAATGGGCTTTAAAAGTGCTTTCATAAATTTGTTTTTGTTATTAGATTAAGTTTACTTATTCAACCGTATATGCATATTCTGATATTTTTTTAAAGCTAACCGGTGTTATTGATTGCATCACCTCCAACACATAGTTCAAGTCGTTCCCTTTACAAACGAAGTTGTATGTAAACGAAGCAATCTTTTCGTTTTTAACTGTAATCTCTATATCAAAATGCCGCGAAAGTGTTGTAAGCACTTCTTTCAGTGATGCATTTCTGAAAATAAGCCGGTTGCTCTTCCAACTCGAAGCATCATCGTGATATCTATCAGTTTTTATTTTTATTACATTACTCCTTTTTTCATAAACGGCCGTTTGCCCGGGAAGCATTTGCTGCATAGGTCTACGGCTTTGCACATGTCCGATATTGATACTTCCTTCGTCGAGTGTAGTTTTTACTACCTTATCCGAAGCGTACGCTTTTACATTGAAGCACGTTCCTGTCACCTGTATTTTTACATTCTCGGCAAGTACCTGAAATGGTGATTTTTTATTTTCTGCTATTTCAAAATAAGCCTCTCCCTCCAGCATAACATTCCTGTTGTATTTCGCAAACTGTTCCGGATAAGTCAATTTAGAATCGGCATTTAACCACACCCGGCTACCATCAGGAAGTAATACAAGCAGCTTTTCACCTCTTACAGCACAGACTTCACGATAAACAAGATTTGCCTCACTGTGGCTTTGATAATAATTATATCCCACACTTATCACAAGCAAAACAATAGCACAAGCCACCGTCCACTTAAATAACAATGGCATTCTGATTCTCCTGTTCTTTCGTTTTTCTTCCTGCATTACGGCTTCCTGAATATTCTTATAAATGCGATATTCATCAAAAGGAGGCAGTTCTCTGCCACCCAGTTCGAGCTGTTTGCCTTCTACTATCCTCTGAATGTCGTCATCAATATATTTTCCGATGCCGTCAACCACTTCAAAGTCCTGACTTGTATGTTTCTTTTTTGATTTCATATTTCAATATCTATTAGTAATACACACTGTTACAAAAAAGTATTATACAGACTACGTTAAACCGTGTTAATTCAAAAGAACGTTCCATATCCGTAAAAGTGATAGAACTACATCATACAATAAAGTAACAGTAGGCTAAGCTCTCCCACTGTCGAGCGAATCTGCTTTAAAGATTGGCTATATTGGAATTTAATTGTATTTATCGAAAGATTAAGTTTATCAGCTATTTCCTGATTGGAGTATTTTCCTGAAACTTTCATTTCAAAAACCTTACGACGTTGCGGCGAAAGTTGCTCAAGAGCTTGTTGTATAATGTTCATTTGTTCTTGCTTAAGGTTTTCGTTTTGAGAATTGTCTTCCAATTCCAAAACCATTGAAAGGCAATCCTCAAGTAAATAGATATTTTTCTTTGAATCTCTCAACGTATTGAGCAGATCGTTCTTCAACATCGTAAAAAGGTATCTGTTTATAGGTTTTGTTTCGTCGATCTCTTCTTTTTTCAGCCAGAGTTTTAAGAATAAGTTCTGCACAGCATCTTCAGCCAATTCCTTATTCAGCAAATATTTAAATGCCAAAGAAAAGGTCTGCGCCGCATATGTCTTGTATACAATACTAAATGCCAGCTGGTTCCCCTCTTTCAGAGCCTTAACCAAAGCTTGGGCTTCATCCTGTGAGTATTTCTGGGACATCTTAATCATTTTAAATATGAAAACAAAAAGCTTATGATATCAAGCCCTTATTTTCAAATATATTAATTCTTTCTGATATAGCATAAATCGCGAACAATAAATGAAACAGGCCTCTTGTTTATTTCACCAGTCTCTGATATTTGCTGAATAAAAAGGTGGAGAATGATAGCAATCCGTCAGTTGTTGAAGGAACATCTTTCCGAATATCTTTCCTATCAGTTGCATTTACCCAACCAGCTTCTATTTCTTTTAACTCATCTTCAAGTTGTTGCTGATCCACTTCCACACCTTTCTCAGCCGCATTGATAAATGTATTGATATACACCTCCCAACGTTTTGCATAATAATCACTTATCAGTCCTGCCCATGAACGGCTGGCATAATCGTTCAGGCTTCCTCCCCAAGTAGTAATCAAGTTGCGAGCGTTCTTTTCATAATAGTCTTTCAACCGGGGAGAATCCCCCATCTTCCGCGCATCATCCATCCATTTATCCAGAGAACAGTAAGGATGAAAGGCATTCAGTTTATCCAAATCATTCAATATTTCCTTCATTTTTTCGCCACAAGCTTTCAAAGCCTGATAATCTTTAGCTTCAACCATCCTGTCAAACTCCATTTTTACATCAAGAAAATAGTTTCCAAGCACCTGCCTGCCTACAGTAATCAAATCCAGACGAAAAGCATCCCTCCGGTCAGAAGGCGCTTCGTTCAGTTTTCTCCAAACCTCTAATAGTTCAACATTACTGTACACATTACTAGTCCGTTTTTCACTATTCTTATTCAATACGGGGCGATATCCGGGTAAAGTGCCCAATGTACGCGGCACCTGTACATAAATATCATTGAATAATATTTTCCAAGCATCGCGCACAGGTTGCGATACACATCCTACGTGTCTGTCAGCCAGACATTCTATCCATTTGTTATCATCTACATTCAAGTTCCATGCTTTCTCAAGGATGTATTCGTAAGGGAACTGTACAACATCCAATCCTTCCAGTGTAGAGCCGATTCCCTTAAGGTTGTCTCCACCGTTAATGAAAGCATTCTCAAGTCGTGCGCCACTTTCTTTGACGTTACCTGTCAAAGTTGTGTTTCCTCCGAAATTGCCCAGATAACACCAGATATAAGGCTGTCCATGAAATTTATCAGTCGTTTTCCAAAGTTCAATATTTTCACAATGATAATCGAGCAGATACGTCTTATTCTGCGGAACACCCGTCAGTAAAGCTTCTATTCGCGGAGATGTCCACTTCTCTTTGTCATGATAAAACATCCATGTCATTTGCATCCATTGGGCTTTGGGATCGGCAGTCGTCAACGTGGCGTACATATCCGAAGCTATCTTCCGCAAATATTCGGGTTCGAAACTTGGCGGGTCAACCTCATTGAAAGGATCTAAGCCATAAATATGATCGGTTCCGAAAAGTTTTTTTTGTTCATCAAGAAATAGTTTCTGAATTTTCGCAAACAAAGCGTCGTTAGGATTCAGAAAGTTACAACGGTATGTATCAGTAAAGCCAGCCCATTTGCCTAAATGTTGGATATCGGCCTTGGGATAAATCCGTTTTAAATCGGCAGGGACATGTCCGGCAAAGGCTGGCAATACGGGCTTCATATTCAATTCACGCTCACGTGCGAGTATTTTTTTCTGCAAACTTACCTGATGTTCCAGCCATTCCATCGGCAACGGACCGTTCCAACCATCTATGTTAGCCATCCGATGCCAGGGCAGATACGGGGGCCCCGTGAAGTAAGAGCGTATTTCGATATCCGACATTCCCATTTTCGACCAGACTTTATACCACACTGCTTCTTGTCCGGTGATTGCCAAAGGCATATTTATGCCATTAAGAGCCATCCAGTCAATAAAGCGTTCCCATTCTTTCCATTGCCACCAAGGCATCGTGTAACCATACGTGCAGTAATTCAGGAAAAAACGAGTATCTACTCTCGCTTCCGAAACGACCTTTTCACCAACCATTGGCAATTCTGCAGGAATTTCAACGGCTATATCCGCATACCATGATACCGTAGTGAGACAGTAATACTTCAGGTAATGGTTCAACCCCATCGCCATTGAGTTAGCGTTGTTTCCACCGATTACAATTTTATCTTTTACGGATTCTATCGTAAAGCAGTCTTTGGCTCCTTTTAACTTTTGAAACTGAAAACTCTCGATATATGACGGCAGTAAGCGTTTCACTAATGCTTCGGCAACAGCTACGTCTTTGTCTTTAGCCTGAAGAGCCAACGACATAAAAAACATAACCAGACACATGTATACACTTTTTCTTTTCATTCTGATTTATAATTTTATATAGATTTTTCTTTTTAATAAAACATATCCCAACAGCCCATTGAACAACAGAAAAAACACACCATACATAAATGAACCAAAGTAATTTCCGAATAATGGGTTAAGCAAATTACTGAATACAGCCGTATGGATATGCCAATGCACAAGCAATCCTCCGGCTACGCAACTAAACACATAGATTACAAGCGGATTCGCTCCAAATGCTTCGAAAAATGAAAACCACTTTTTATTCTGCTTCACATCAATGATATAGAGCAGCAAAGCCAATGATAATGCCGCGATCCCACAAGTAAGCAAAACGAACGAAGGAGACCACAAACGTTTATTCAAAGGGCAGGCATAGCTTAACAAATAGCCGACAAACAACAGAGTAGCACCTATAAGAAATAGATTTAGCATCCGGCGGTCATTGTCTTTAATGTCGATGATTATTTTTCCGCAAACAAAACCTATCATCACTTGAGATACGGCGGGAATAGTGCTAAATATCCCCTCCGGATCGACAAACTGACGGCCCTGAAGATACATGTGATTAGACCCTAAAATAGCCGAGTCAATCATCCCGACAATATTATCCGCACTTTTCTCAAATCCGTTTCCAAATAACTGGAAAATAAAGTAGACAGCCAACAAGATGATAGCTAATGGCATAAATCGCTTATGCGGTATTGTTACAGCCAATAGGGCTGTAATGCCATAACAAATTCCAAGCCGTTGCATCACTCCCATTAACCGGAGCTGGCTCAAATCAGAATAGTTACCACTATCTACTGATGTAATGAACCACTCCATAACCAGACCTATAAATATTAATAAGAGACTTCTTTTTATGATTTTAGCAATAGCCGGTCGACACTGGAAGTTATACTTACACAAAGAGATGTAGGTCGAAATACCCATCAGGAACATAAACATCGGAAATACCAGATCGGCTGGCGAAAAGCCATCCCACTTGGCATGTGTAAACACAGCAAAGTTATACCCACACTTTCCTGTGTTGTTGACCAAGATCATCCCGGCAACAGTATTACCCCGAAGTACATCAAGCGAAAGTAACCGTTTGTTCGGATTCATATATTTTATTCTTTTAATTACTTATTATATATAAAATAGTCGTTCCGGCAGTTAGCACTATTCCTATAAGCGATTCATAAGGTATCAACTTCAGACGTTCCTTAAAATTGAGTTCGCATACGCCTCCTGTTGCATGAAAGAACGAACCATGTGGCAAATGGTCAAGAACTGTAGCCCCCGAATTAATCATAGCTGCCCCCCAAACCGCAGAAATCCCTATAGCCAATATCGTTTCAGCAAACGAAGAAGAAGCCAGTGTCGCTCCGGCTGTTGTCGATGCCGTAGCCGCTGACATCAATGCGCCTGATATAGGAGCAATCAACACATCACTAATATGAGCATGATCCAATCCTGTAAGAATCCAGTCTTTCAAAGAAGAGTTCTTTATGATACCGGCAATAGTTCCGGTTCCTATCAACAGAATAGCTACCACAGACATCTTCTGCAGTCCATACTCTATACTTGGAAGAATATTTTTCCATTGTCTCATACAGATAGCGCCACACAAACCACCTACCGGCAAAGCTATCAAAGGATCAATATTGATTCCTGCTATAGGGCGTAATGCCAATAAAACAACCGTAACAACAGGAGCAATCAGACTGGCTCTTAGCGACGGCAGATTTCTCTCTTCCTCTTTATTCACAGTTTGTATCACCTCTTTTTTGTTTTTTACTGTTTGAGGCATTAGACGGACAATAACAAAAACAGTGAAAAACAAACCGATCACTGCCGGTAAAATATTGGCAAACATTACAGCCGATAGATCTGCATTAAAATTTCCGGCTGCTATAATGGTATTCGGGTTAGGTGATATGATATTTCCACACTTACCTCCCCCGATCATAGCAATAAGCAACACGGATGGAGACAGGTTTAGACGCTTACCTATCGAAAGAGCCACCGGTGCAACAGTTATCACAGCCACATCAATAAATACGCCTACGGTACAAAGTAACATAGTTGCGAGTGCCAATGCCATAAATACCCGCTTCTCACCCATTTTATGTATAATTGCATTGGAGATGACAGTGGTAGCTCCGGTTTGTATTAATATGCCTGATAAGACTCCGGCCGTCAGAATCCGCAATACCGCCGGAGTGACCTCTTTCACCCCTTCGGTCATCACCGTTACGGTCTCATTTAAAGATAGTCCTCCCAACAACCCTCCAACTATCGCTCCGATAATCAGACTGTATGTCGGAGAAAGCTTTCTTATGATTAACAGTATGGATAATGAAAGCCCGATTAATGCGCCTATCGCTGTCATTGAGTATTATTTAGTAAATTGTTTGATGATTCTCACCACCTGTCGCACCGTTCTCTCTATATTTTCTTTCGTAAACTCCGGTTGCATCGCCTCTTCAAGTGTTACCGGGAAAGGTTGGATAGGAAGTACGGCTGTAAAACCCATCCTATTAAGTGCTTCGGCGGCTTCGACCGCTCCTCCTAATGCTATCACCGGAACCTGACATCTGTCACCGACACGTAAGATTCCGTCCAGCGCCTTTCCCATACAAGTCTGGCAATCCAGTTTCCCCTCTCCAGTCAGTATCAAGTCTGCCTGTTGAACGACTTCTTCGAAACGAAGCGTTTTCAATATAACTTCTATCCCGGATTGCAATTTTGCATTCAGAAACGGAAGCAGACCGCCTCCCATTCCTCCGGCTGCTCCGGCACCGGGAAGTTGCGATATATCCATATCTGTATATTCCTTTATTACCTGTGCATAATGCCGCAACCCATTGTCCAACTCTATCACTTGCAGCATAGTTGCCCCTTTTTGAGGAGCATATACATAGGCCGCACCTTCTTTTCCATAAAATGGATTACTAACATCACAGGCGATCGTAAAATTACTCTCCTTCAATGCCGGATTTAATTGAGAAATATCTATTTGATGGACTTTTATCAGACTTTCGCCGACAGGTTCCAGTTCACTGTTCTCTCTATCCAGAAAACGTGCCCCTAAAGCCTTCAGCATACCCATTCCCGCATCATTTGTTGCACTTCCGCCAATCCCGATAATGAATTCCCGACACCCTCGTTTTAATGCGTCAGCAACCATTTCTCCAACTCCATAAGTCGTAGTCTTCATTGGATTTCTCCGGTTTGAATCAATCAATGGAAGACCACAGGCTGAAGCCATTTCGATAATAGCCATCGCACCATTGTTCGCGATACCATACGATACATCGATTGGCTTCATGAATGGATCATGCACCCGACATGACACCGTTTGAGCACTAAGAGCAGAACATAAGGCTTCCGTAGTCCCTTCGCCACCATCAGCTATGGGAAAACGTATAATCTGACAGTCAGGTAATTCCTCCTGAATCGCTTTTTCGGCAGCTTTCGCTATTTCAAAAGAGCTGACCGAACCTTTAAACGAATCGAATGCCAATACAATCTTTTTCATAAAAAGCTATCACTTATTTGTTTTCTCTATTAAACCCAATGCAGCCTTGACCGGGTCATCAAACGGAGTTGTACTGTTGCTCCAGGGAGATGTAATCCATTGTTCCTCCCATTCTCGAATTTTATTCCGGTCTTTTGTGAAATAGAGCTGTATACGAGGAATATAGTAATCTTTAATCAACCCGCTCCAGAAACGGGCTGCATAATCTTCCTGAATACCACCCCAACTTGTAATCAAGCGTTTAGCGTTTGCTTCATAAGCATCTTTTTCCTGAAGAGTTGTTCCGCTATTACGTGCAAGTTCCACCCATTCTTCCAATCGATATAAAGGATGAGAAGCCAACAGCCTGTCAACGTCAATCAACAAATCAACAGTTTGTTGCAGATTACGCTGCGCTGCGAGAACACGATTCTCCGAATCATCTTTCAGCGCCTGCTTATAAAAATTTTCAGCTTTAGCCGCTACATAATACGAAACAAACTCAATGAGGTCGTTTCTGTATAATTCAGAGTTTTTCAGTTCGTCAGCGCAACTGGCATACAAAAGTATAGCCTGCAAGTAATCATCACTAAGGTCGATTTTACTGATCCGCCGTTGATCGGGTACTACGGTTTGCCAGGTAAAACGGGGGTATGAATAGAGAGAACTATATGCTGTTTTCCGAAAAAGTTTCCAAGCTTCTTTCATAGCATCGGGATATCCCCCATAGCGGGCCTCACAGTATATCTTCATCCAATCGTCCAGATCAATGCTGTCTGAAGTCCACCCCATATCGGCTAACAGTTCGTAAACAACCTCATTGTTTTCGAGGCCTTCAGGGGCAGAACCGAACCCAATCAAGTTACCTTTATTTGCAGCACGTAACGCTTTGACCGAGGAACTAGCATACATGCCCAGATCTCCTGTCATTGTATTTTTCCCACCGAAGTTGGGTACATAGCTGAATACCCATTTCTTTCCGTAAAACCCATCGTGTACTTTCCATGTCTGTTCGGTGTTCCATACCCATTTGGGATAATCATTGCCCAAATCAATGATAATCATTTTATCATCAGGTACATTGCTTAACAAGGCTTTAAGCGATTCTTTATCCCAGAATGAATGTTGATATCCAAATGTCCATCCTTGTGTAACCCAAACGGCATCAGGGTTTCCGGCTGTAATTGATTTATAAATCGTTTCTCCATACTCGGCCAATAACTTGTATTTCGCTTCTTTATCTTCCTTATCTATAGGTAGTTCCATTTCGTTAAAACTGTCCGACAGGTAATAAGTATTTTCTCCAAACTCTTTTTCCCACTCTTCGACAAACAGTTTACCTATTTCTTGGAAGAAAGGCGAATCCGGTGGCAGTACATAGGCATTATACTGTTCATCAAAACCACCCCACCGCATATGCCGGAATTGTGTATCGGGATGTTTCCGTACGAATCCTTCCGGCACGAAACCGGCAAACGCAGGTGCTATGGGCTGCATTCCCAACTCGCGCATACGGGTCAGGATTTGGTGCTGCAAGCCGATTTGGTTACGTTGCCAGGCATCAGATAAGGGACCGTCCCACTTGTTCAGATTACCCATGCGATGCCAAGGAAGATGTGCAGGAGCTGTGAAAAATTCACGGATTTCTTCTTTGGTCAATCCCATACGCAGCCACACCCGTTCAGCAATAGCTTCGCTGGCCACTGTAGCCAAGGGCATATTTACACCATAAAGAGCCATCCTGTCAATTTCCTTTTCCCAACGCTCCCAGTCCCAGTAAGGAGTAGTATAGCCGAATGTACAAACATTCAGGAAGTAACGCAACTCATAAGGGGACACTTGTTCATACAATTCATAATCGGGCCACGGCATCACTGATGTTAGATGTTCACCGCTCCATGTTTTCATGCTCTTACAAGCTTCTTTCATGTACGTATGAAAAGCGTAACAAATAGCAACGGAGCTACTTCCCCTTAAAGTAAGCCTGCCGTCGCTTGCTATCACTTCAAATATATCTTTACCTTCGGATGGTTCGATATATTCAAAGTGGATAGACTTTGCTCTTTCCCCAATCTGACGTTCTATTAACTGCTTGGCGGGGGTGATAATATCCGTCTTAGGCTTGTGGCATGAGCAGAAAAAAAGCGTTGTTGAAATTAATAAATACTTGATTATCGTATGTATCATAAAAAATCAAAATGTTATAAGTGAGTATCAATATTTCTTTTTCGATGCTTCTTTCACATATTCCAGTTCCGTAATAATCGGTAAATGATCTGACAAAAGCGACCGGACAGTTTGTGTACTAATCACACGCCATCCTTTTTGCGGGTAAGCAAACAAGTAATCTATTTTAATCACAGGTTTCCATGCCGGCATTCCAAAATCATCGTTACTCGCGGCAAACCAACTATCCATACCACGTATGGCCTCGGAGTAGTGACGCGCATTGAAATCGCCTCCCAAAATTACAGGATATTTATAATTTTTGAAATGCCCGGTAATAAATTTTATTTGCTCCGCCCGTGTTTCTTGAGAGTTAACGTCCAGATGCGTAGAGGTGAAAACAATAGTATCATTACCCATTTCGAATAATCCCTCTAGCATAGCCCGTCTCTCATGTTCTTTGACCGGATGGGGCAACATTGTCTTTTGAACAGAAATATATGGATATTTACTTAACATTCCAATACCGTAATAACCGGTAGAATAATCAATCGTTTTTCCGTAAAGCCCAAACATTCCCGTATAATAGGCGAGTTCGGATATAAAATCCTTCCCCTTCTGATGCGGGGTACGCTTACGGTCTGTTTTGCTATCCACTTCCTGAAGCGCCACAAAATCAGGTTTGAAGGATTTGATGTGATGAGCAAGTTCTTCTAAAGATGCCAGTTCGCCAAATCTCAAATTATATGTCATTACCCGCACTCGTAGAGTGTCTTGTGCATAGGCAACGCCCAAAGTCAGGCATAAAAACAATAATAAATATTTCTTCATTGAATACATGGTTTCTATTTTTTTATGATTACTTTTCCCATCCTGGATTTTGTCCTAACAGAGGATTTTTCTGACGTTCGGGATTAGGCACGGGCCACAAATAATGTTTCGTTGCGTCGAAGTAGCGTGCTCCACCTTCTGCGGTAGACTTTTCGTAGATTACATCGCCAAATTCATCTACACCGGTATCGGGATATGGGTTGGCACCCAAATCGTTCATACATACTTTCAGGCTGGGACCGGTGATGGCACGTCCAAAACGAAGTTCACCTTCACGCCAGCGCATCACATCGGCGTATCTTGTACCTTCACCTGCCAACTCAATACGACGTTCTCTTCTCAATTCAGTTTCGAGATCCATCCCCCATGCACTAAGTTCGTCAAGGTTCATACGATGCATATTCACACGATCTCTAAGTCTGTTGATGGAGTAATCAACCTGTGTCTGTGTCAGTTTCTTACCTTGTAGTTCGAAAGTGGCTTCCGCATAAATCAGCAAGACTTCGGCAAAACGGATGACATTGAGATTACCGTGCCCACCTACACTTGAACCGGCCAAATCTATGTCGTTATACTTTTTCAGATAGAAACCTGTACGGCTATTTGCCCCCACACGATTATTATCTTGTAATGAAGCAAAACGAGGTAGATTAAATATCTCGTTGGCCTTATCTGTATCAGGGTCACCGTCATCTCCTCCCGGCCATTTGTCACCCGGAGCATATAAAGTCATCTTCATTCTAGGATCCCGGTTTTGGAAATAATCAGCATAATGCTCTTCAGGTGACTTGTATAATGATGAGGTCTGCACACCAATCTTTTTATAATATTCCAATCCGGTTTTTGCCGGTTTACCGTCTGTACACAGATAAGCATCCACCAACGACTTCGTTGGATTGAGACGTATATAGTCTGTCGGACTGCAAGTTTCATTGGGCAGACTTTGTGTACGGACTTCAGGTACAAAAAGGCTATATACGATGGCTTCGATATTCTTCGGATCATTCTCGACATCCCCTTCGTGATGAAATAGTTTTTCGTATTCATACAGGCCATAGGGACTGTTTTCGATGATATATTCACTCGTTTTTGCAGCCAGTTCCCACCTTTCGTTCTGCAAGGCGATACGTGCCAATATGGCTAAAGCGCCCCAGCGGTCAAGTCTTCCCAGTTTATCGCCTGTATACCTTTCTTCAGGCATACGCTCTGCCGCCCATTTCAAATCCTCGACGAGTTGGTCAATGACTTTCTCTCTGGAAGTACGTTCGATATATGCATCTTCGGGCTGGATGACTTCTCCTACCCAAGGTACATCTCCCCAAAATGTCGTGAGGTAAAAGTACATAAGCGCCCGGATAGTTTTTACTTCTGCAGCATAAACGTCTTTTTTGTTTTGAGCCACTTGAGCTTTATTATAATTGTCTAAAAAATTATTGCAGCGATAAATATAGCTATACGCTCCTGTCCAATAGGTAGTAAAAGGAAAACCGTCAGTATAAGAGTGCTTGCCTCCCGAAACCTTACTTAGTCCACTGGTAATATTCCCCCACATAACTGTTTCGGCCGTCGATTCGCTCCAATTCACGAGATAGTCTTTTTGTAAAGCTTCATAGCAGGGTGGCAAAGCATTTTTAAGCTGCTCTTCATTTACCCAGAATGTTACATTATCCGGCTCGTTAGGGTTCGTTCTATCCAGGAAATCGCTACATGAGGTAACTATACCAAATAAAGCAATGATTAAAAAGTATTTTGAGTATTTCATCTTTATAGTCGTTTAATAGGTTAGAATGTTATTGATAATCCAAAAACATAGGTTTTTACTTGCGGATAGACATCTCCGCTGGTGGTCCTCACTTCAGGATCATAAGCCCCGAAGTAATTGGTTTTAGTAAACAAGTTATCTGCCGAAGCATATACTCTAAGACTATTAATGCCAAGAGGTGCCACCATCCGGACAGGAAAACGATAACCTATCTGAATATTCTTCAGACGCAAGTACGATGCATCTTCTTTCCAATAGTCACTGAAGAGCCTGTTGTGCTCCTGCGACTGATAAAGTCTGGGATAAGAAGCATTTGGATTCATAGGCGTCCATCTGTCAAGATGTTCTTTTTTAGGGATCGAGTAGTCATTGATAAACGCATGCCGCGCCTCATCCTCAAGGTAACCGGCAACTTTACCTACACCTTGCAAATAGAAACTGAAGTCTATACCTTTCCATTCCAAACCACCCTTGATTGCATAGGTGTAATGGGGCTCTTTCTCGCCAAATACCACTTTGTCGTAGTCATCAATCACCCCGTCGGGAGCACCGTCAGGACCACTGATGTCCCGATACTTAATATCTCCGGGCTGTACAATGCCATTTTGTGAGGCAACAAGAGGGAACTTTGGTTTCTGATACTTACCTGTAGTTGTATTCACCGATTCGAAATCATACACTTGTGCCAACCCATCCGTAAGATAACCATAGAAAGCACCTATCGGATCACCTACCCGACGATACGAACCGGAAGCCGTACTGGTCAGGGACTCCGGAGTTCCGCCCAAATCGGTGATCTTATTACGGGCATCCGACAAATTGAATCCGAGATTGTAATTTACATTTCCGATCTTATCACGCCATGACAAATTGAGTTCCCATCCTTTGACATCAATCTTACCAAGATTGACATAGCCTACGTTACTGCTGGAGACCCCGACAATAGCCGGAACATCGGGACGAACCAACGCGTCAATATTTTCTTTCTTATACCAATCAAAGTCCACATTCAGTCTATTACTCAAAAAACTAAGGTCTACTCCAAAATTAATCATGCGGATGGTTTCCCACTTGATATCGGGATTACCTATTTTGTTCTGCCAAAGTCCCATAACAGGTGTATTAGAAGCTCCGATAGGATAGGACTCCTCGGTAATGATAGGTGACAAGTAGGGGTAGTAATTACCGGGAATATTTTGATTTCCCAATTCACCCCAGGAAGCACGCAGCTTACCCGAGTTCAATACCGAAGTAGCAAACTCCATGAATTTTTCACGTGAAAAGTTCCATCCTGCCGAGAACGATGGAAAATATCCCCAACGATTGCCCTTGGCAAATCTTGAAGTTCCGTCAGCACGCAGGTTGGCTTCAAACAGATATTTACCGTCAAAAGCATAGTTGACACGACCAAAGTAAGAGCGCAAAGCCCACTCATCTTTTGTTCCGCTATTCATGAAATTAATCATTCCAGCGCTGATAACGTGAATATCTTCAACCATCACATTATCACGCGTAGCACCCAATGTGCTTCGGTTTTCCCACTCTTGCGAAAATCCCAACAACGCTCCCAACTCGTGGCGTCCTATGGTTTTATTAAAGTTCAGGGTGAATTGCAACGTTTGGGTCATAACGTCGAGATGGCTTTGGGAAATATAGTCCTTGGCATCTTCATTTGCTTTCAACGGGCTACCGTCCGAGTAATAAGACAACATCTTCGGGTTAAACTCATCCACCTGGCGGGTGTATATATTAGCAGAATACTGCATACCGACATTCAATCCGTCTATAATTTTGAGATCTGCATTGAATATTCCATTGAGCACACGAGTTTTCCGTTCTTCCATTCCCGACTCATAGGCTACCTGCAAGGGGTTACGCACCGAACCGTACGACCAATTCTCGCTATCTACCATCCGGCCGTTTTCGTCAGGAATTTGCCACTTGACAGGAAGTAGCGGAGACATACGCTGTGACAGGCGAAATACCCCTGATGTGCCGCTATAACCTAAGTCCTTCTTGTAGAAATCGACATAGCTCATCTGCCCATTCAGTTTCAAACGATTGTACACTTCCGTGTTTACACTGATACGTGCATTATGTCTTTTGGAACTATATCCGTCACCTACAATCAGCCCATCCTGATCCAAGAAACCATACGACATAAAAAATCCGGTTTTCTCGCTTCCACCCCGTGCACTCACATTATGCCCCGTCTGAAAAGCCCGGCTTTTGTATATTTCGTCAATCCAGTCAGTATTGGAATATTCATTGGGGTACAGTCCCGAATCATATTTATCGAAAGCCTCTTGTGTATAAGGTTTGGAAAATCCGGCAGCACTCATGGCTTCATTGGAGAGTTCCATGTATTCCCTTCCGTTAACAAGCTCCGGTAATGCTGTGGGAGTCTGAAATCCGGCATATCCGTTATATTGGAATACTACCCGTTCTTTCTTTTCTCCCTTTTTAGTAGTTACAAGAATAACACCATTGGCGGCACGTGCTCCATAAATGGCTGATGAGGCGGCATCTTTCAGCACTGATACACTTTCAATGTCCGAAGGATTCAATAAATTGATGTCTCCCCCAGCTACCCCATCAATCAAGATCAAAGGTGCTGTACTACTGTTGATGGTTCCCGTACCACGAATATTGATACTGGGCACAGCACCCGGCTGTCCCGAAGAAGAAACGATGCTAACTCCAGGCAATAACCCTTGTAACCCCGTAGTTACGTTAGTAATAGGTCTGTTCTCAATAGCCTCTGCTTTAACCATAGATACAGCACCTGTTACGTTTACTTTCTTTTGTACGCCATAGCCCACAACTACTACGTCTTCTAAGCTGACAGCATTCTCTTTCATCACTACGTTTACTGTCGTTTCTTTCGCTATGATGCTTTCTTCACGATAACCGACGTATGAGTACCGAAGTGTACTTCCATAGGGTACTTTGATGGAATACTGACCATTGATATCGGTTATTGTACCCGTAGTCGATCCTTTTACAGACACGGTGGCTCCGATTATCGGTTCCGCATTCTCATCAGTAACTTTACCTTTCACATACAGTTCTCTCTTACTCTCTTGCGAATCAACAGGTTCGGACGTGTTTTTATTTTGATATTCTTTATTATAAAATAAAATGCTGTCATCCAAGAAACGGAACCCAATGTTAGTCCCTTTTAGCAAAAGAGTTAATGCTTTGTTTACATCTGTGTTTTTCACCTCCAATGACACTTTCCTACTCGTATCTACAAATTCTTTGCTATAGGCTACATTCATCGATGCCTTCTCTGCTATCTGACTGATAGCTTCTTTAAGAGGAAGCTCTTTGATACTAACTGATATTTTTTGCTGCTGTGCATAAACAAGAGCTGTGACAAATATGCACATTAGGGCTACAATACACCTTCTGCCGGTGGATGAAAAAGGAGAATCTTTTTCCATAATATTAGTCTTTAAAGTTTATAGTTCGATATCTATTAGCTAATACACAAGAGATATTAAAAAGTATTACGGCAAATAAGTTAATGAATATTAATTGAAACTATATGAGGAATTTTCGGGAAATCAATCCTATCTGATAAAAAAGAAATCACTTCGAGAATATAGTTTTTAATAACAAGAATAAAAGGATATATCGTATGTTCTCATTCAATACACCAATTAGTGTCTTTACCTAAAAAAGAATGAGCAACCTCCACTTCACGCATGAGTGATTCCACCAGAACTCTTAATACTTATAAATTCATATAGTTGGTGTCAAAAGACAATGGTGTCAAGTACACCTGACAATGGAAATGGAGGTAACGGAGAAGGCGGAAACGAAAGCGGTGGTGAAGTACCGTATCCAGCAGCATAAAGACAATATTAATATATAAAAAATCAGGTTTGAGTATTATCAAGCCGGATTTTTCTATTATAGAGAATATTATTTTCTGTCACTTAACACTTTTATTGAATCCCGTTTTATAATATTAGGTTTCAAAAGAATCTCCGAATGAAGTTCTGTTTCTTCCAGAATCTTCTGCATCAACATTTTCACTGCAATAATGCCAATATTCTCCAATGACTGGGCAATACGCGTAATGGGAGGATTCAGATAATCCAGATATAAGTTATCATCAAATGAAATGATAGACATGTCTTGAGGTATTCTCACTTTATGCTCATTCAATGCTTTGACCGTTCCCAAAAGAATTGTACTACTCAACGCAAATATAGCGGTTGGTTTTGTTGTAGAGTTCAAAGCCAACTTGGTTTCAATATAACCATTTTGAATCGAAAATTCATTTCCTTTTATCATTACATTATCCTGATAACCAGCCTCACGAAGCGCATCAAGATAACCACGCACGCGTTCCTTAGTTGTTATGGAGATATCCGGCCCCTGAATACAGAGAATCTTACTATGTCCCGATTCTAATAATAATTTCGTCGCTTGATAAGCTCCTACATAATTATCAGTAGCTACATATGGTAAATTATGTTTCTCAAAATAACGGTCAATCAGAACAATCGGAGTTTTAGTACTAATTTCCTCCAGTTTGGAAGGATTCTCTCCGGTTGGAACCAAAATAATTCCGTCTATCTTACGTGACAGAAGCGAATCGATAGCTTTATTTTCCTGAACAGGATCTTCTAGAGTATCGATAAGCATAACAGTATAATTATAACGTTGTGCTTCACGGATGACAACACTTGCTATATTGGCAAAAAAAGGATTATCTATGTGCGGTACAAGAAGGCCTATAGTATATGTCGTCTTGTTGCGCAAACTTTGCGCAACAATATCAGGTTGATAATCCAATTCTTTAACGGACTGCAAAATAACCTCCTTAGCAGACTGGCTGATCCTATATTTCTCTGATTTCCCATTTAACACTCTGGAAATCGTAGAGATAGAGTACCCAGTTTTCTTTGATACATCAATCAGAGTTTTCTTCATTACTGGTTGTTTTTTGCAAAAATAACATTTTATTTGAGAAAAAAGCAAGAAAAATATTTTGTTTTGAAAAATATTTCTATATTTGCGCAAACGATTGCGCATCGTTTACAATTCAATTCACCTTAATACTTAATACTCATTATATGGACACAAAGAAGAAAATCGTAGTGATAGGTAGTAGCAATACGGACATGGTTATCAAATCAGACCGTCTACCAAAACCAGGAGAAACAATTCTGGGAGGAAACTTCTTAATGAATCATGGCGGCAAAGGAGCTAACCAAGCCGTAGCTGCTGCAAGACTAGGAGGAGATGTCACTTTCATATGCAAAATAGGGAATGACATTTTTGGAAATGAAACCTTGGAAATGTTTCACAAAGAAAAAATCGACACTACTTATGTAGGAATTACCCCGCAGGAACCGTCAGGAGTAGCTCTTATCAATGTCGACCAAAAAGGGGAAAACTGTATTGTTGTTGCTTCCGGAGCCAACGGGACTTTATCTATTGATGACATACAAAATGCAGAACCCGCCATCAAACAGGCATCCATCGTCATCATGCAGCTTGAAACTCCAATCGAGAGTGTCACTTATGCAGCCAAAATGGCGAAAAAAGATAAAATTACTGTTATATTAAATCCCGCACCTGCCCCTACCCAACAACTGCCTGACGATTTATTAACCAATGTCGACATTCTTATTCCTAATGTCACAGAAGCTGAAATCATCTCAGGAATGCACATTACAGATGATGAATCGGCAAAAGAAGCGATTCGTTATATTAGTTCGAAAGGCATAAAAACTGTCATTATTACGATGGGAGCCAAAGGAGCTCTCGCTTATGAAAATGATGAGTTTATTCACATTCCAGCTTTCAAAGTAAAAGCAGTAGACACTACCGCTGCCGGAGATACATTCTGTGGCGGACTGTGCGTAGCTCTATCTGAAGGCAAAAATCTAAAAGATGCAATTATATTTGCAAGTAGAGCCTCTTCTATTTCTGTCACCAAAATGGGAGCACAAATATCTATACCTTTGAGAAAAGAAATACAATAATCATCCTTAATTCTGTTATTATGATAAAACTATGTTCAACCCACGGTCTATTGACAAGCATGTTGTTAATAGTATTTTCTTTGATGAGCAATGATGCTATTGCCCAAAAGGCAATAAGAGGTACAGTCCTCGATGAAGCAAATGAACCCATTATCGGTGCCAGTGTCCTTGTTAAAGGTACAACAAATGGTTCTATTACAGGAGTTGATGGAACCTTCAATGTAAAAGCGAATCCTTCTGATGTATTGGTTATATCTTATGTAGGTTATGCAACTGTTGAACAACAAGTAGGAAATCAGACACAGCTTGTAATACACCTGCGCGAAGACTCGAAAGTGCTTAATGATGTTGTAGTAATTGGCTACGGATCCACCACTAAGAAAGAGCTTACAGGATCGGTTACCAGTATGAAGAAAGATGATCTCAATCCCGGAACATTCACCAATGCCATGGGAATGCTGCAAGGAAAAGTGGCAGGATTACAAATTATCAACCCGAACGGTGCTGATCCGACAGCCAAATATGAAGTATTACTTCGTGGAACAAATACGCTTTCCGCAGGGCAGGGTCCATTAATTATTATCGATGGAGTGGCAGGTGCAGATATCAGAAATATCAATTTTCAGGAAGTGGAATCTATAGACGTATTAAAAGATGGTTCGGCAGCTGCTATTTATGGAACAAGAGGTACGAATGGAGTAATCATCGTCACAACCAAACGTGCAAGAAGTGGCAAAACGGAAGTTTCCTATGATGGGCAACTCACAGTGGGAGTCGTTTCACGCAGAGCAAAACCTTTATCGGCAAGTGAATACAAATCTGTTATCAAGGAGTATCGCCCAGAATTGGAAAGTTATATTTTTGACAGTGATACCGATTGGTTCAAAGAAATTACGCAAACTCCGTTCAGCCATAAGCACAACTTGTCTATATCCGGAGGTTCCGAGAAGTTCTCACATCACACATCTTTCAATTATGAAAAGAGCGATGGCTTGCAAAGGCATAATAGCTCCGAAAAGTTAATGGCACGTACCAATATTCGCCAGTCATTATTAGACAAATGGGTCGATTTGGATTATAACCTGAATATCATTCATCGCAAATATAGTCCTTCCTCTACAAGTGCTTTCATGCAGGCATTTACACATAATCCGACAGAACCTGTTTACGATGACAGCGATCCGGATGCCGGAGGTTATAGTCGTATCAAAGCAATGGAGTACTATAATCCAGTAGCGATTATAAACGAAAGAAACATGGAAAGCAAGAATGATAATTATGGTGCAAATATCCGCGCTACTCTAAACATATTGCCAATAAAAGGATTGAAATGGGAAAACTTTGTTTCATACGATAAAGAACAATATGAGACACGTGAATATTACACACACTATTATCCAAGCTTAATAGGAACAAACGGACAAGCTTATATTGAAAACTATCAAGAAAATGATACGCAATATGAGTCTACTCTAAACTACGCAAACAACTTTAGAAAACATTCTATCCAGGCATTGCTTGGATATACGTACCAGTATACCTACAGTACATCTGCCTCCATGACTAATTCCGGTTTCGACTTCGATGACAACCAGACTCATAACATCGGAACAGGAACCAATCTTACCGAAGGCAAAGCCAGTATGTCATCCAATAAAGAAGATAATACATATATCGGATTTTTCGGACGGTTCATGTACAACTACGATGATAAGTATCTTTTATCCGCTTCTTTACGTCGTGACGGTTCCAGCCGCTTCGGTGACAATAATAAGTGGGGATGGTTCCCGGCTGTCAGTGTAGGTTGGCGCATAAATAAGGAAAAGTTTCTCTCGGATGTCAAATGGATCAATGATTTGAAATTGAGAGCCGGATACGGTGTGACCGGTAATCAGGATTTCTCAAATTACAAATCTTTGATGATGATGACTACAGCCGGTAAATTCTACTATAATGGTCAATGGATAAACACCTATCAACCTGCGAGTAACGCAAATCCTGATTTGAAATGGGAGAAGAAAGCAGAGTTTAACGTCGGTGTTGACATGACCATGTTTAATAACCGACTCTCATTCACTTTCGATTATTACAAACGGACTACTTCCAACTTGCTATATGACTACATCGTGCCGACTCCCCCCTATGTATATAATACCCTGTTTACAAACGTTGGAAAAGTAACAAACGAAGGAGTTGAACTGACAATATCCGGTACCCCTTTCAACACTAGAGACTTTATATGGAATACCTCGCTTACCGTTTCGCATAATAAAAACAAATTGGTAAAGTTCACCAATGATGAATTCACTAATGGAACATACAAAGTGGGATGGTCTACCAGTGCTGCCTGCTACACTCAACGTTTAATAGAAGGACAGTCATTGGGTACTTTCTATGGTCCTATATGGTTAGGAACCGATACAGATGGAAAAGATGTATTGCTAGGACAAAATGCGGACGGTTCCGTACCGGAAGAACAATGGGAAAAAATTGGCTGTGCTTATCCAGATGCCACTCTTAGCTGGAGTAATACTTTCAGATATAAGAAATTCGACTTGAGTTTCTCACTGCGTGCATCTATCGGCGGAGAAATTCTAAACAACTATGCGATGGAATATGAAAATTTAAGTAGCATCGGACTGAGAAATATCTCATCAAACTGGTTATCGCAAACGAATTTCACAAGTACGACCTATAAATATTCCTCCAAATATATAGAGGATGCTTCTTATTTAAAACTGGATAATGTTACTTTTGGGTATACTTGGGATTTCACATCCAAAATGATAAAAAGACTAAGACTGTCTCTTACTGCACAGAATGTATTTTGTATCACCGGTTATTCTGGTGTCGACCCAGAAGTTGCCCTTTCCGGACTGGAACCCGGTATGGAAAGTTTGAGCTATTATCCGCGTACAACAGAATTTACTTTTGGAGTTAATGTAGTATTCTAAAAATTAAAATACCATGAAAAAGACAAATATAATATTAAGTTTCGTTATCTGTATATTATCATACGGATGTACCGATCTCGGCGAAACAGTCTACACAGGAGTAGCTATGAATGACTTCTTTAAGAATGAGAAAGAGCTAGTAGCCAACGCAGGTAGAGCGTATACAAAATTACAAGGTTACAATTCCGAACAAAGTCTATGGACACTACTTTTACAAGCCTCTGATGAATGTGCCGTTCCCGCTTGTGGTGGTTCCTGGTACAGTAACGGACGTTATGAAGAAATCCAAACGAATAAGATTCCACCTGCAAACAAATTATTGACAAAAGGTTGGAACTGGATATTTAATGGCATTGCCGCATGTAATGAAATTATTTACGAAACGGAACTGTCGCCTATCCAATTTGAAGGAAAAGAGAAGATTGTAGCTGAAATGAAAATATTACGTGCTTTCTACTATTATCAGGCTATTTCTTGTTGGGGTAACGTTCCTTTTACAACCGACTATACAGAAACCGGATATCCGGAGCAAAAAAGTAGAGAATATATTTTCAACTATCTGGAAAAAGAAATTAATGACAATATCGAATTTCTGGACAGAGAACCTTCGGACACTAATTACGGACGGGCTACACAAGCGGCCGCTTATTGTATTCTCGCGAAAATGTATCTGAATGCAGAAGCATGGTTCGGGACCCCCATGTACGACAAGGCAGAAAAAGCATGCAAAGATATTATGGATATAAATGCTTATAGCATTGAAGATTCCTATTCTACTAACTTTGACATTAAAAATGAAGATTCCAAAGAGAACATTTTTGTGATCCTTTATGACCGAGTATATACTAGCGGTGACAGCAATTCATTTTATCTGCATACACTGACACTGGAAGCTGCATCACAAGCAACATTTAATATTCCGGCAGCTCCGTGGTCAGGTTTCCTCTGCCAACCGGACTTCTTCAAAACATACGATGAAAAGGATCTTCGCAGAAGCCAAAGTTGGCTATATGGTCCGCAGGTAGACTTAAGCGGAAAAGTTCTTGGGTTCGAATATACTCCTGACTTCCCCGAGGAAAAATATTATAATAGCAACGGAGGACGTGGAACATACGACGGTGCACGTTGCTGGAAATGGCATTATCAGACTGACGGTTCTTTAAAAGAATATACAGTTAGCATGGACAACGATTTCGCTATTTTCCGTTATGCCGATGTTGTATTAATGTACGTGGAAGCTTTGGTACGACAAAACAGAGCCAGTGAAGCTGTTCAACTAGCAGACTTTAAGAAAATTCGTACAAGAGCCAATCTTGACGCATATACCACGAGCCAATTGACAGTCGATGAACTTTATGCAGAACGAGGCAGAGAACTGGCATGGGAAGGATGGCGCCATGAAGACATGATACGTTTCGGAAAATATTTGAAGAAATATTGGGCACATCCCGATCAAAGTTCAGAAACCTTTAGAAATGTATTCCCCATTCCTACGGATATATTGAACGCAAATCCGAAATTATCTCAAAACAAAGATTATTAACTACAACATCCTGATAAGTATGAAAAAACCAATTATCTTTTTATTTGTATTAATCACCAACATCTTATTTATCTCTGCACAGAAAATTTCAAAAGCAGAGTTAAAAGATAAGATAGCCGGAGCCTGGATCGGGCAAATGGTAGGAAACATATATGGACTTCCTTTCGAAAACAAGTTTGTAGATGAACCGGCTCCCGAATCCAGATTTCCATTCGGTTACACCAAAAACATAGATAAATTACAGCAGTATAATGGTGCATTTTCTGATGATGATACGGATGTTGAGTATATATATTTGCTATTAATGGAGAAATATGGTGTAGAACCGACTTATGCCAATATGCGTGAAGGCTGGATGTACCATATCCGCGATCGTGTATGGTTGGCTAACAGGGCAGCACTCGGATTAATGCATCTCGGATTTACCCCTCCGTTCACTGGTGATGAAAATCTAAATCCTCATTGGTATCAAATCGACCCTCAATTGATTAATGAAATATGGGCGTATACAGCACCAGGCATGATCTCGTATGCTGCAGGAAAAAGTGACTGGGCAGCCCGTATCACAAGTGATTCGTGGGCTGTATCCCCCACTGTCCTATACGGTGCAATGTATGCTGATGCCTTTTTCTGCAAAGATATCCGCAAGCTCATTACACGAGCCCTGAAAGAACTGCCTGCTAATGACAGATATGCAATGGCTGTAAAAGAGATGCTCGCTTTATACGACAAGTATCCCAAGGATTGGGTAAAAGCACGTCAAATCATGGCTAAGAAATACTATATAGACGAACCGGCCATGACAAAAACAATCTGGAATGCCAATCTGAACGGATTATGCGGAATTTTGGCCATGCTGTACGGTGAAGGAGATTTCCAACGGACATTGGATTTAAGTTGCGCAATGGGATTTGACTGCGATAATCAAGCAGCTACCATTTCCGGACTTCTGGGAGTAATGTACGGTGCAAAGTCACTTCCCGAAAGTCTGACCAAACCTATCGAAGGATGGGAAAAGCCGTTCAACGACCGATATATCAATATCACCCGATTTGATATGCCTGACGCTTCTATTGAAGACATGATTGAACGGACCTACAACAAGGCAATCGAACTAGTTTGCGCAAAAGGAGGAAAAGTAAAAGGTGACATGGTATATGTGAATCCAAAAGCACAATTCATCCCTCCTTTGGAATTCTGTGTCGGTCCAAACCCGGATTTGGAAATCGGACAGCCTACGGATTATTCATTTGCCTGCAGGACAAATGCAAATTTCAAATGGGACTTGGTAAAGGGTAAACTTCCGGCAGGGGTTACATTCCAGAATGGTAAATTGGCAGGAACTCCTACAGAAGCTGGCAAATTCCCGATTACCCTTCAGTTAAGTGCCAATAACAAAAACGCAATCACTAAAGACTTTGAGTTATTGGTAAAAACTAAGAATATTGCCTCCAAAGCCGACACTATTTACGCTAATATCCGTAAACTGAACGAGGAAGTTCTCGATTCTTGTTGGATTACTTTTGGAAAACCGATGTACGCAACCAATGTGGAAGTAATTAACGATGGGGTCAAAGATGGCGTAGGCTCTGTATTTTATTCATTGGCCGCTAAAAGCAACCTGCCCAAAATAGACTATTTCGGATATGGCTGGAAAGAGGAGCATACTATCAATATGGTTGTTTTGGACATGGGTTGCCTGGAGGAATTCGGAGGGTGGTTTACTTCTCTAAGCATCCAGTATCTTGGAAATGACGGACATTGGTATGATGCAGGCAAATTCAAATCAACTCCGGCACTACCTGAAACTGATATTGTATTTTTTCAGCCTCCCTTTGCACAATATGTTTTAGAATTTCCGGCAGTCAAAACCAAGGGAATACGCGTACTAATGGATGCCAAGATACAAGAACACTGGCATAAATACACAAAGAATGTATCCTCATTCATCTCTATTACCGAATTGGGAGTTTATGAGAAATAAAGAAAGAAAAATGAAGAAAATAATTACTATATGTATCATAGGGTTTTTCGCTCTCAACGTACAAGCCCAACCTGTAAGGACTTTAAAATTATCTGATAAAGAACTTTTGGATAAGATTAAAGGTGGATGGGCAGGACAAACCATTGGTGTTGTTTTCGGAGCACCAACGGAGTTTAAGTTCACGGGAACGTATATCCAAGACTACCAACCGATTCCGTGGGCGGAAGGCTACGTAAAATATTGGTGGAAAAAGAAACCCGGACTGTTCGACGATATTTATAACGATTGCACGTTTGTCGAAGCGTTCAATGAGCTCGGTCTGGATTGTTCACAAGAAGAGCTTGCCAAAAGATTCGCATTTGCAGATTATCACCTGGCTCATGCCAATCAAGCAGGCAGATATAATATCCGTCAAGGCATCATGCCGCCAGCTTCCGGTCATTGGCTGAATAACCCACATGCAGACGATCTGGATTTCCAGATTGAAGCAGACTTTATCGGCCTGATGGCGCCAGCAATGCTACCGGAGGCATTGGATATCGCTTCAAGAGTAGGTCACATCATGAATAGTGGTGATGGTTTTTATGGTGGTGCTTTCGTAGCAGCTCTCTACAGTTCTGCTTTCTATGAACAGAGCCCTGAAGCAATTCTAAGGACCGCAATCTCTGTCATTCCTAAAGAAAGCACATTCCATCAATGTATTCAGGATGTAATCAATTTCCATTCTTTGCATCCGGACAACTGGAAAAATTGTTGGTACTTTCTACAAGAAAAATGGAACTGTGATGTAGGGTGTCCAAAAGGTGTATTTCTTAACTTTAACATTGACGCCAAGCTCAATTCCGCTTTCGTGGCATTAGCTATGCTTTATGGTCAAGGAGATTTTACTAATTCCATCGATATTGCAGCACGCTGTGGACAAGACTCTGACTGTAACCCATCTACAGTTGGCGGTGTACTCGGGGTCATGTATGGCTATGACAACATCCCCTCATTCTGGCTGAATCCCCTGAAAGAAGTAGAAGATCTCACATTTGAAGGAACCGATATGTCCCTGGCTAAAGCCTACAACATGAGTTTTGAACAAGCCAAACAGCTTATAGTCAAAACAGGTGGTACTGTATCTAGTGGAGAAGTAGAAATTCCAATCAGAAAAGCAGACGTCCTTCCTCTAGAACAAAATTTTGAAAATACCTACCCACTTTACAGGGAGCGCAAAGACTGTTTCCTGACAGATACGTTCGAATTCGATTTCAATGGCAATGGATTTGTTATCTGGGGAAATATATGCTGCACAAGAAATATTACTCCAGATTATATCAATCGTGTGTCTACACGCCACATTGGTTCCGAGGTCTTTGGATTAGCAGAGCCTAATGATTCCTATGTTGCTAAAGTTGAAATATGGATAGATGGAGAACTGGATCATGTAGCAGCATTACCCATGAAAAACACGGATCGGAAAGTAGAACCAGCCTGGAAATACCTCATGAAAGAAGGAAGACACCACGTAAAAATGAAATGGTTGAACCGTAAGAAAGACTATATTATTCGTATCAACGACATAATGTATTATTCAGAGAAAAAAGAACAT
>ENA-OPXG01000153-OPXG01000153.1-human-gut-metagenome-genome-assembly--contig:-NODE-153-length-60641-cov-3.481827_pt1 | contig 60641 bp, 52 predicted proteins | sample MGYA00241519_ERZ502030 | MGnify/ENA primary metagenome ERZ502030 (study PRJEB25962, sample SAMEA2041937) | human gut metagenome | biome: human gut; feature: human-associated habitat; material: faeces...
TTTAGTATTATAATTGTATAAAGCAACAGCGTAATCCGTGTAATCCGTGCCTGAATAAAATGAAATCATTTCGCAAAATTACTATAACTAATCACTTATAACTTCAACAATATGAATGACCAAATTAAACAGATAGCAGAACGCCTTCGCGGACTACGTGATGTACTCGAATTGACTTCTGAAGACATTGCCCGCGACAGCGACATTTCTGCTGAGGAATACCGGCTTGCGGAAACTGGAGAGTACGATATCTCCGTCAGTATGTTACAAAAAATAGCCCGTACGTACAATGTAGCTCTCGATGCCCTGATGTTTGGCGAAGAGCCCAAAATGAGCAGCTACTTCGTGACCCGTGCCGGCAAAGGTGTCAGCATCGAACGTACCAAAGCTTATAAATACCAATCGCTGGCTTCAGGATTCATGAACCGTACCGCCGACCCGTTCATCGTTACCGTTGAACCGAAAGCAATCGACGAGCCGATCCATTATAACAAACATAACGGACAGGAATTCAACCTTGTCATCGAAGGACGTATGCTTATCAACATCGAAGGCAAAGAAATCATCCTCAACCAAGGCGACAGTATTTATTTTAACTCTAAACTTCCACATGGCATGAAAGCGCTCGATGGCAAAACGGTACGTTTTCTGGCAGTAATTATGTAATAACATCATGGTAGAAAGATTTTTATCACAGACCTCTTTCAGTTCACAAGAGGACTTTATCAAAAACTTAAAAATAAACGTTCCGGAGAATTTCAACTTCGGCTACGACGTAGTAGATGCCTGGGCTGCCGAACAACCCGACAAGAACGCTTTGCTTTGGACAAATGACAAAGGCGAAAGCCGCCAGTTCTCATTTGCCGATATGAAACGCTATACAGACATGACCGCTTCTTACTTCCAGAGTCTGGGTATCGGCCGTGGCGACATGGTGATGCTGATTCTGAAACGGCGTTATGAGTTCTGGTATAGCACCATCGCCCTCCACAAACTGGGAGCAACCGTCATTCCGGCTACCCACCTGCTGACTAAAAAGGATATTATCTACCGCTGCAATGCTGCCGATATCAAAATGATTGTAGCTGCCGGTGAAGGAATCATCCTGCAACATATCATAGATGCTCTACCCGAATGTCCTACTGTAGAAAAGTTAATCAGTGTCGGTCCGGATATTCCGGAAGGTTTCGAGGACTTCCATCAGGGTATCGAACATGCCGCCCCGTTTGTACGTCCCCGCCATGCGAACACTAACGACGACATCTCACTGATGTATTTTACTTCCGGCACTACCGGTGAGCCTAAGATGGTGGCACACGACTTCACTTATCCGCTAGGACATATCGTTACCGGTAGCTTCTGGCATAATCTGGATGAGAACAGCCTTCACCTCACCATTGCCGATACCGGCTGGGGGAAAGCGGTATGGGGCAAACTTTACGGACAATGGATTGCCGGAGCCAATATCTTCGTCTACGACCACGAGAAGTTTACCCCGGCAGCTATTCTTGAAAAAATCCAGGAATATCATGTCACTTCCCTTTGTGCACCTCCTACCATATTCCGTTTCCTGATTCACGAAGACCTGACGAAGTTCGATTTATCTTCACTCAAATACTGCACCATTGCCGGAGAAGCATTGAACCCTGCCGTATTTGAAACGTTCAAGAAATTGACTGGTATCAAACTGATGGAAGGTTTCGGACAAACGGAAACAACCCTTACCATCGCTACCATGCCGTGGATGGAACCGAAACCGGGAAGCATGGGACTGCCGAATCCTCAATATGATGTTGATTTGATCGACCATGAAGGTCGCTCTGTTGAAGCCGGTGAGCAGGGACAAATTGTAATCCGCACCAGCAAAGGCAAACCTCTCGGACTTTTCAAAGAATACTACCGGGATGCGGAACGCACTCACGAAGCTTGGCACGACGGTATTTATTATACCGGTGATGTTGCCTGGAAAGACGAAGACGGATACCTGTGGTTTGTCGGTCGCGCAGATGACGTTATCAAGAGCTCCGGTTACCGCATCGGCCCATTCGAAGTGGAAAGTGCATTGATGACTCATCCGGCTGTTGTGGAATGTGCCATCACCGGAGTACCCGATGAGATTCGCGGTCAGGTAGTAAAAGCTACGATTGTTCTATCTAAAGATTATAAAGCACGTGCCGGCGAAGAACTGATTAAGGAGTTACAGAATCATGTGAAGAAAGTGACTGCTCCTTATAAATATCCGCGTGTGATTGAGTTCGTGGAAGAACTTCCGAAGACGATCAGCGGCAAGATTCGCCGGGTAGAGATTCGCGAGAATGACAACAAGTAAGTAGAAAATAGTTTCTAATCAATAAGAAAGCGATATTATATGAACTGTAATATCGCTTTCTCAGTTTAAAGAGAATGATCCCTCATCCGCCTATTTTTTCATCAAGCGTTCGATATATTGTATCTGGAAACGATAAAAATCACGGCTTTCCTGATTGCCTACGGAACTATTCGCCTTATAGAGCTGAAGTATTTTCTGCAATTGCCCGAAAGAGGAAGATTGCAACAACTTCTGATTCAAAGGAGGAATGACAGGCATACGCATGGTGGCTGACTGTTCCTCGGATGCGGCGGAACAGCAGCAGCGCCATTTCTCCGAATAGAATGAATCGGCCAATCCGATTCGAAGTCCCCCCATGGGTGGTTGTATAAATCCCGCATTGGTAGCCAGTGCTTCGATGGCTGCCGCCTGCATTTTCATCTCAGTATAATTGAGTGCCTGTCCGGCAATGGTAGATTGGAATATAGTACGATAGACGTCATCCAAATAAGACGTGAGTGTATAGTTGTTCTTTGCGTCTACTACGCCTCCTTCATAAATACGTTGCAACCGACGGGCATCATAAAGTGTTGCCGCACCTCCTTGAATCAGACCGTCGGCACCATTCAAGTCAAATCCGAAGCGGATTATTTTCTCCGGTATAATCAGCCAATTGTTTGCTTCCCGCAGTTGACTGACAACCCATTTCATGGATGCGGACTGTTGACTTTTGGGTACGAATACACGTACGCCGTCTTTTTCTCCTACACGATTGTAAGTATATACAACTCCTCCCACATACCCCAGTGTATGTCCCAAATAATTAGAATACTGTCCGACAATGCTAGCAAAGTAATCTTTTAAATCCTGATAAGTATCTCCCTTCACGCCCATCCAGTCTTCCAAGTTCTTATAGACGATTTTCAGATTGCTGATACCATAATCACCCGCCTTTATCGGGTCATTGCCTAAGTCTTCCGTTTGGGCGGTCGGGTCTTCAATAATCCCCATTTGCTGTAATCCGAATTGGTACATCGGGTCACCGGCTTTCTCTTCAATCCATTTGGCTAGAACCTTAGATTGCTCTTTGGGAGTCTTATTGCCCGGAATAAGGCGATATCCCCAATTGATGGCATATATGTCATACACTCCTAAAATAGGAGGCGTCAGTCTCACGCCTTTCTCAAAGTCGCCGGGTTGGGCAACGTAGTTGTTGCGGGCATAGTCCATGATGCTGGGAGTCGTACCGTATTTCTGTGTGAAAGCCGGATCGCGCAATTTCTCCACGGGGTAGGAATGGCTAGCTCCCATGTTGTGGAGCAAACCTAACGTATGTCCTATTTCATGAGAGATGACATAACGCAGTGATTCGCACATTACATCGTCAGAAAACACATTGGCACGTACCCGTTTATCTACGGCACCGGTTTGTACAAACCGCCAGTTGTGTACAAGTTGGATGACATTGTGATACCAAATGACATCGGCTGTAAGGATCTCTCCCGAACGGGGGTCTACGTAACTGGGGCCCATCGCGTTCGGTATCGCGTATGTGGCATATTTCACACAACTATAGCGCATATCATCCGGATCGAAGTTAGGGTCGTTCGGATACATCTTGGCTTGGACGGCATTTTTAAATCCGGCAGCTTCAAAGGCAGTGTTCCAGTCTAAGATACCTTGTATGATTGTTTCACGCCATTTTTGAGGGAATGCTGTATCTACATAAAATACGATGGGTTTTATGGGCTCTACCAGCTCTCCACGGAAATAGGCTTCCCTGTCTTTAGGTTCCAGCCTCCAGCGATGGATAAAATTATAGGTGGTTACTTTATCTTCCTGGGTGTCGAACAGGTTACGGAATGAATGGAAATATCCCACACGATTGTCCTGAAAGCGCTGTTCCATCAGCGTATCCGGCAATTGGAGTATCGAGCGGTTGAGCATCAGCGTGATGCACTGGCCGTTTTGATTGTTGCGGAGATTCATTTGTGTGCGTACTTCCATATTGGACGGAAACAGTTTGACTCCTTTGATAATGGAAGCGTCCGGTGCAAAGGAGTAGGACTTGCGTATACCGTCGTGTATGGGAGAGATGATGCGTTGGTCGGTGGTGAAGAAATCGGTAACATCAATCGTCAAGTTCCCTTGATATTTGCTTTTCACTTTGAAGGCAGCTACCACGGGATTGGTAAAGTTCTTATGGAACGATGGAAGTACAGGGTCCCCTTCCGGTACAGCGAATACAAGTTGGCGCTGATGTATGTACACATTGATGCTGTCAGTAGAGAAATAAAAGCAAAGTGGTTCACACTGCATTTGTCCCGCCACTCCTACCCCAGTATTACTGGTCTCCGCCAATCGGGTAGCCAACAGATAATCATGCTTAAAGGCTTCGGAACCGAGTTCCAGCAGAAGCTTTCCCTCTTTGGTATAAGCGCAGAGCATGCCTTCCTGCCTTTTCATGCCCTCTATCAGTTTGTCATATTCCGTTTTTTTAGGGTCGGCGGGAGGCGTTACGGCTTCTGTTTTACCTTTTTTCTTTTTGGTCGTTTTCTTGTCAGACTTAGGTCCGGCAAATACAAGCATGGGGATGCAAAATGCCGCCAATGACACTAGTAGTAATTTTCTCATACGATATACTTTCTTTTAAGTTTGAATATTATTTCTTTGGATTGAAGCTTGCCAGTAGTTGTTCATAGTATGCTATGTATCGGTAGTTTTCCGCCGTCGTATTTTTGCGAATCTCGGAAAGGCGTTTCTTCACCCAGCCCGTTATCATTTTTCGGGTGGCGGAGGTGATTGTTCCGTTTCCTATGCGTGAAGCCCAGTTATAAAGAATCCCATCCGAGACGTCTTGTTTGCGGATTGCTTCGTTGCAAATTTGCGCATATTTGTTCCAGTCTCTTTGGTATTCCGCCACCAGCAGATGGTTGCGCAACATTATTTCGTCTCCTTTGAAGAGTGGGAAGCGGGTCATCTCTTCGAAATAGCGGTTTAACCCTTCTTCATCAATCTTATATACAGAGCCTTCCTGTTTGAAGAAGTCGCTTGCATGTGCCGACCACACTTGATACAACTTATCGTCTAACTGTTGCGGATCATACTGGGCTTTAAATTCGTCCTGATGTTCCTGCACGTAGCGGAAAAGAGGATGAAACGGTTCGCGGATATAGCGGAAGAAAAGGTCGTAAAGACCTTTGCTCTCCAACAATTCCTTCTCCTTCCAGCAGCTCCAATGCAAGTTGCATAGCCTCTTTACGTTTCATGTGTTCATCGAGAGTCACAATATACTGCACCATAAATTCTTCACTGCGTTCCCCTCCCTCATACTTCGTTTGCAGGACTTCCAGCGTTTTGCCGGATAGGGTGCGTTCCGTACGTTCTATAAATTCGTCGGCTGTACAACCGCCCACGGCGGAATTCATCAACGTCCCCTCTTTGGTCAGATAGAGAAAAGTAGGAAAGGCTTTTACGCTGAACTTTTTGGCAAGTTCCGGTCCCTCTCCTTTTTCCATGTCTATCTTGGCGCATACGAAGCGCCCGTTCAGATAGTCTCCCAACTTCTTCTGGGTGAAAACCTGGCTTACCATCATTTTACATGGTCCGCACCAAGCGGTGTAGCAATCTACCAGAATCGGTTTGTTGGCAGCCTGCGCTTGCGTCAGCAGGGATTGCCATGCGGGATTGTCGAGGAAAGAAACCCCTTCTCCTTGCTGGGCGTACGTGATGGTAGTCCAGCAAGCAAGTAATGTTACTATGATATGCTTTAACAGTCGGTTCATAATTCTTTTGATAAATCAATATTAGTAGGGATATCCCATGAATGGACCGGAATCATTTCCCGGATATTTTGGTGCAAGATATACGGCGCGTTTCAGTTTACCGGTTCCGCTAATCGTTTTTACCGGTTCCCCATCGGGAGAACCACCTAACATATTATATAAATATAATTGATAGCTATCCCCCGTTTGAGTTCCTATTGCAAGGTATCTGAAACTGTCTCCATACCTGTCTTGATTGAATTGTTCCCAATAGATTGTTTCTGCATATACAATTTCTTCACCTGCAGGAATGCCTTCCGGCTTTAATTCCCATTCAGCCTCTTTCTCTATCTCTTCTATCGATTTCTTAGGATCTTGTTGATAATTTAACGAATAGGCATAAAGTTTTCCACCATCTACACAGTAGGCTATAGATGCCCAACGAGCATTGTAAGAACGATAAGTCGCTTTGGCGAAATGCATATCGGGATTCACGGTGAGCATGGTATCCGGAGTGCAATTACTCCAATTGGCTGTCATGCGGTAGAAAATCTTATCGCCGGTAGATGTTTCATTAAACAAGAAAAAGAGTTTGGTATCATAGTTAATGTAAGTCTGTCCGGCAGAAACACATTCATAATTGGTCAGGTTTTCTACTGCAACTTCTTGATATGCATTCTTTTTTGGACTAGGAGTCTTTATACCTCCATTCATGTCTATACGATAAATCGTATGGTTCTTTTCATTCCAGAAGACAGTTTCGTATGTTCCGGTTTTTACCACAAAGGGACTGGCGCCCGCCGGTTCTTCCGGATGACTGAATTTACCAATAGGCATGGGTTTTGCAGTGGCGTCGCCGCAAGCGGTAATGTATGCTCCCCTGCTGGAAAGATAGAGATTTTTAAAAGTGGTGTTCACACTTGTATAAGGAACCTCGTCTATTCCATCCGATGCATAAAACATGGTTTTCTCATCATGTACTACCGCTAAATCCGGTGCACGCAGAAAGCGTACTTTTCTGTCATCAGTAATGACACACAATGAATGGTCGTAAGACGCTTTGTTAGTCTCCGGATCAATGTACGCATGATTATATACGACCGACAAGCTTTTGGGCTTTCCGCTTACCGGTGCTTGGTGCAGTCGAGTAAAGACATTGTCTATCTTTTCATTCGAAGGGGACAGGAAATCCAATTCCGTATTTCCGTTCACTTCTTTCAGTATATAGAATCCCTCTGTATAACGGGTAGATACATTCAGTGATGTACATTGGTAGGCCACACAGCCATTGCTTAGGGATTTAACCCGAAGCACAATGGTGTAGTCGCCTACCCCCAAATTGACAGGATAGGACAGATTCTCATCTTCACTGATAAGGACTTCTTCGTAATGGTTTCCATCATTATCTGTAGATGCATTTTCTTTCGATTTTTCATATAAGAACCAATGGTATTCCAAGTCTTTTTTGGGATAGTCACTTTTGATAACGGGATTGATCTGTAGTACTTCACCATTATCGGACATGGCTGAATATTTCTCTTTTATCCCGCTGATGGAAATGTTTCCCACTTCAACGGAAGCCTCCTCGCTATTGTCGCTATAGCAGGCAGAGAGTATCGCCATCATTATAATCATGTATGTTATAAAGTAATGCCTTTTCATATCTTTACTATTTTGATTCATTTCATTTTTTCTATAGTGATATCAGGGGAATGGAGACTTCCGTCCCGTCTGCCTCTTTCAGTTTTCCTAGTCCTTGCGCTTCACGTTCCGCATTCAGTTTGTCAAGAGCCTCGCGTAAAACACTTTCCAAATAAGCAATATAATATTTATCACAAACAGCGGCATCTTCAATAGACAGTTCGTTGGCAAGGAAGTCATCATCCCACTTATCTCCTGTCGTGTCTATCAAAAATTGATGTTTTGCTACTCCGTATTCGCCGAAATAATAGGTTGATAAAGTTTTCCATCCGGAAGGTTTAGCCAAAAAGTCCGCAATATAAATGCTCATGAAGCTCTTGTTGGTGTATCCGGCAGAAAACTCATCTGTGGTTTTGATGGTAAATACAAGCATGAAGCCTTGTGATTTTAGAGAAGCATCCCGTTTAAGTACTATTGGAATAGTAGTACCGGCAGAGTTTGCAGGAATATAATAATATTTCTTTAGCAATTCAGGGTCATCGAAAGCTACGTAATGTTTACCCGGTACAGCGTTATCTGACACTCCATAAGTTACTTGCTCTAACTGGAAAGGACGGTCATAGGGGGTGACAAAACCCATAGTATGTACTTTATACCACAGAGTATCTGTTGTGGTAGTGGCTTTCTCGTAGACAAACGAGTATCGCTTCAGTGTGTCCGCCGGATTGGAATAATCAAAGATCAGACGGTTATTCGGATCACTGTATACAGGTAGTTCTTTCTCGCATCCACTCATTAGCATGGCAAATATACCCCCTAAAAGCAATGATAGGAATGCATGATTATAATGTTTCATAAATTCTGTTTTTTATTGAATTGCATTTGGATTGTATTCTGTTTCCGGTAATGGTAAGACGTACAGTCCTTCATTCATGGTTTCACCAAAAAGAAAAGTCATAGACGTTGAGTTACGACGCTTGTACTGATAGAACATAACACCTTCCGCATAAAATTCACGCTGATACTCTGCCAACATGAAATTCGCCACAGCATCCAAAGAAGTAAAACTGTCCTCCGCAGAGATAGATATGTCATGAGAAGCCATATATTCTTTATATAACGCATTGGCTTCCTCCAGACTAGTGGTAGTTTCCATAGCAATCAAGTACAGTTCGGAAATACGAAGCAAAGGGATAATTTGTCCTTTCACCATATCATTATCGCTGCTGTATTTGCTATAATACTTCTTAAGTGTTGGAAACTTTTGTCCATTGGAACTTGACTCCGTATTCAATTCCCATTGGTAAATGTATCTGTTGTGTGATGTGATAGAAAAGCCTGTGAAGAGCCTTTGCAAATTCCATGTGCCGTTCAGACAAAGTTGTTCCGATGGATTTATCTTACGGTCTGCGTCACCGCCTAGTACAGTAGGAGAATAGTCCCGTAAATTGTACTTGTGTATAGCAAGCAGACATTCTGACGGGCAGGCATAAAGACCTTTGAGGAGATCTTCTCTTCCGCTTAATTTCATTAGAGACTTGCCATCCGCTCCTTTTGCGTTGATAATTTCCATTGCGTTATCATGTGCTTTTGTCACATCTCCGATATATAAATAGAGACGCGCTTTTAAGGCTTTCACTCCCCAGTAGTTGAAGTGTAATTGGCGATAAGCCAGATAATCATCGTTCAAATTAATGTTTGAAGGAGTATTCAGTTGGTCGAATGTGTATTTAAAGATCAGATCATAGTCTTTTAGTAGAGAACAAGCTTTGTCCAGATCTTCATCCAACTTCTTCACGTAATCCTCAAAAGAATAATACACCGGCATAATCTTTATATCAGCACTTTCTGAATAAGGGAGCGACACTGTGAGCGTCGCATTTTGCGGAAGCTGCCCGAAGAGACGCAGTATATCCAATTGGCAAAACGCGCGTATGCCATACGCTTCTCCTTCTATCATGGCACGACTCGCCGGATCCGCAATGTTGTTGCCATATTGCTCGCAAGCTCCGATAATCATATTCGCCTGGGTAATCACATTGAATAATTGACTGTATATCGTTTTAATGGCATTCTTTGCATCATCCTGGGTATAATTGTGATGTAAAAAATAGTAGTCAGCTTTACGATAGTAGTCACTGGTCAGATTCCATTGTGCGGCAAGACTTTCAACATTGCTCATTGTCAATCTCTCACCATAAGCGTTACAGTCGGCTAATGCCATATAGCAGCCGTTCAAAGCATCTTTGAAACCCTGGTACGAAGAGAATAGGTCTTTTCCATACACCTCGTCCTCCGGTTTGATGTCCAGCCAATCGCGGCAAGATGTACACATGAAAGTAATGCCGGACAGTATGATTATCAGTTTCTTATTTATTTTCATATCTTTTCTTATTTAATTTGAACTAAAAAGCAAAGGAAAGAGTACCTCTGATGCCTCTGGCATAAGGATAACCAGTTCCACGCTCACGTTTGACGGATGAGATATAAAGTAAGTCGGACATATTGATTCCGAATATCAAATAACTAAATCTGGTAGCTTTCTGAAAGGCGGCAGAGTCCCAACGATATTGTATATCAAGTGATTGCAATTCAAAAACATTGTCGTCCATCACATAACGAGACGTGGCACGAGTGGCTTGGTTTGAGAATCCCTTGAAGAAGGTCAAATCACCTTCTTTGATCCATCTTTGACTTAATACGCGTGAGTCTACATTTTGTGAAGCAATGGTGTAGGTACTCACTTCCACTTTATCGAGTAATGTTTGATTATAGACTTTTCCACCCCAATGATAAGCAAATGAGAGATTAACGCTCAAGCCTTTCCAACTGACCATCGTCCCGGCTATGCCCCGATAGAGTGGTTCACCGGAACCAAGATACACTTTATCCGACGGATTCCATGTGCTAGTGATCTTCCCATTTTTATCCAAAAAGATTTCTTTACCCGAACTGGGATCAATGCCCAATGATCGCACGGCATAGATACCGTTTTGCGGGCGTCCTTCATAGAAAAGACTGCTTACATCTACATTTTGTTTCAAGTATTCTTCATTTTGAGCTTTGATAGCTTCGGATACCTTGACAATACGGTTCTTGTTGTATACCAATTGGGCGCGTCCTGACCATGAAAAGTGATGCGCAGGATTACGGAGTATGATACCGTTCAATCCTATTTCGAACCCGTTATTTTTCACCTCCCCCACATTGGCGGCATACGAAGAAAAGCCCATTGAAAGAGGAATATTCATAGAAGACAGCAGATTGTTGGTCTGTTTCACATAGTAATCGAAGGTTCCTGAAAATCTTCCGTTCCACAGACCGACCTCAAGACCGACATTGTATTGAGCCGTCTTTTGCCATGTCAGGTCAGGATTTCCTAAACCAACGAGGTAAGCTCCCGTCCAGTTCAGGTATTTGTTGTTGGTTACATACTTGTAGGAGGTCTCCGTCGCCAGACTTGAGAAATTCATGGAACCGGTTTCTCCATAGGAGGCTTTTAAACGCAGTTGGGTGAGCACATCGTTTTCTTTCAGAAATGACTCATGATGCAGGTTCCATCCGATACCGGTACTCCAGAAAGGAGCGTACTTCTTGTCGGTCCCATAATTGGAACTTCCGTCCATACGCAGAGATAAATCGAGGAAATAACGGTTGTCATAAGTGTAGTTCACATTGGCTGTCAGACCAATGCGGCGATTGGTGCTTTTAGAACCTGAAGGAGTCGCGTCTTTCTTATATTGCAATGCATTGTTTATGTAATTCATATTCTCATTGCTGAAACCTTCCGCTTCAAATCCATACGAGTGTGACTTATATTCGGTAATGGAATAGTCCAGACCTGTATATAACTGATGTTTGTCGGCAATAATTTTGGTATAAGACAGGGTGAGGGCACCATCGTAATTCTGGTTCTCTCCTGTACCGTAGCGGTAAAGTCCCCGGCGAAAATATCCACTGGCGCTCTTGTATTCATCGGTATTGAATTTGGAATGTTCTGCCGGCAAAAAATAATCACTGGAGTGTGTCTGACCGCTGATTCCTAATTGTCCACGTAATTTCAGACCGTCAAAGATATTCCATTCAATAGAGAAATTATTGCTTATATCCTGATATTTACTTTTATCAAATGAGTTGAGAGTCGCGTCATAAAGCGGATTCTGCGTCCTTGAGTTCGGATTGGCATAGAAGTCGTCGAAATAACGCACAATATTACCATTCTCATCATAGGGAGCATTGTAAGGTTGTTGATTGGCATAATTGCTGAATGAACCGTAATTACTTTCCCTACTGTTAGTTATCCCTATGTTGGTCTGATTTTTGAAAATTAGATTCTTAATGGAATACATTAAGGTAATGCTTCCATTGAAAACTTTACGTGAAGAACCTTTCATAGCTCCTTGCGTGTCGTTATAGTCAGCGGAAGTGCTCCAGCGAAATTCTTCATTGCCGCCTTCCATTCGCAGATTATAACGCTGCCCGACTCCTGTACGTAGCGGTTTGCTCAACCAGTCAGTGTCTACACCGGAAAGGACTTTTCGTAAACGTCCGTTGTAGATTTCCTGTCGCTCTATCGTTGTCGTAGGATAACCTTCCAATACATAAAGTCCCGTCAGGCGTTCCAGCTCTAGTTTGTCTGCGGCATGCAGCAGATCGTATGAAGTAAGATCGGGCATTTCGAGGTTGAGTCCTATCGTACCTGTCACTTTCAGCCGACCGGAAACCGGGCGTTTTGAAACAATTACAATGACTCCGTTGGCTCCGCGTGAGCCATACAAGGCTGTAGCCGATGCGTCTTTCAGGATATTGATGGATTCAATATCATTGTCATTATAGTCCATCAGTTTGGTGAGTGAAATCTCAAAACCATCCATGATGATCAGCGGAGTATTGACTTCTCCCTTTACACCTTCGTTAAATTCCTTTACGCTCATAGGCAGGGAGGAGGTACCGCGGATATTGATATTGGGCAGGTTGTTAGGGTTACTACCCGAAATATTATCGACAGCCAGATTGATGGAAGCGTCTACATTGCGTAATGTTTGCAGCATATTCTGTCCCTTGTACATTTTCAGTTGTTCAGAAGTGATGGTAGAGACAGCTCCTGTAAAACTCTCTTTCGGTTTTTGGAAAATACCGGTTACGACAACGGCTTCCAATTCGGTTTTATTATCAGCTTTGAGCGATACATCCAGTTTATTCCCTCCTTTATAGATGATTTCCTGAGCTTCCATTCCGATATAGCTGAATTGCAATACGGCATTGGGTTCCGCTTCTATTTCGTACACTCCATTGATATCCGCTACACTGCCGATGTTAGTCCCTTTTATGCGGACACTCGCTCCGACTAGAGGCTCTCCTTGCTGGTCATAGATTCGCCCTGTCACTTTTTGTTTCTGCAGCTTTGCCCCCGACGGAACAGGGGTTTTCTGACTTTGCGTTTCCAGACCGACAGTCACCATGTTCCCGTTTCTTTTGAAAGTGAATCCTTTCTTTCCGAAGACCAAGTTCAGCAGTTTCTCTATCGGTTCGTTCTTTACCGAAATGCTGATAGGTTCCATAGCAGCCATCTGCTTCGTGTTGTACACAAAATCCAATCCGGTCTGTTGATGCACAGCATCAAAAAATTGTTTGACTGTCGCTCTTTTCAAATTTAGAGTCACCGTCCTTTCCTTATCCCATGACCAATCCGTCTCATGCACGTCTGTTTTCACCTCCCGTGCACATACGCTTGTCGGTTGACATAATAAAAGTCCTGAAACTAATGTAGCTATCCACATTAGCTTCTTCTTTCTCGCTGTTTTTTTCATTGTGTATTCTTTAATATTTATTCATAACGGTTATTTGGTGCTCGTCTATGTGGAATTTGACGCTAGACGTTGCTTCAATCGCGTTCAAAAGAATGTTGACGTTCTCGTAGCGTCCCACGCTACCGGTGAAATGTATTTTAGAGAGAGCCTCATCTTCGAATTGTACGTTCATGTCATACCAAAGTGAAAGATTTTCCATGATTTCTCCCAATGATTGATCGTCAAAGACAAAACGGGAGCGATGCCATGCCACGTAAGCCTCAAAGCTTTCGGGAGCAGTAATTGAAATTGTAGAGTGAACTCGATCCCAAACAGCCACATCGCCGGCATTGAGCATTCTTACATCTTCATCGGGAGAAATCATTCCGATGGAACCTTCTTCCAAAACAATCATCGTATTTTGGGGAGAACGCGCGTTGATGCTGAATTTTGTTCCATATTGCCGTACGGTCACTCCATTCACTTTCACCATGAAAGGACGTTTCGGATCTTTGGCTACCTCAAAATAGGCCTCTCCGGTAAGCTCTACGGTTCGATTGTCCGCTTCAAAACAGACCGGATAAGAAAGGGTGGATTGTGAATTCAGGTGTATCCGGGTTCCGTCTTCCAGAATGACACGATATTCGCCTCCGCGCGGTGTTTCCAAAAGGTTGTTCTGGTGTATGTCTTGTCGGGAAGAAGTTTGGTGGTAATCCAGAATGCCTTGTTTCTCAGCAACCATATCCAGCCGGTTCAAGCGTATCCATTCAAATTCCTTAGAGTTTCCCAACTCAATCTTGGTAGTTGGGTCGAGATAAAGAATCGCCTTTGAGGTGCCCGGTTCTATTTGTATCTCTTTGTCCGAGCGCAGTCCGAGATATAGGCTGAATGCCACTAGCACAGGGATCGTCCAGCAAGCCGCTTGCACAAGCACGTGTTTCCAACCGGATTGCCGGACGCTGAAATTCCGATGGGAGCGCTTATATTCTTGATATCGTTCGCTATAGTTTCTCTTTTTAAGTTTTTCCAAATAAAGAGCATTGTTCGGAGATTCTTTCATCCACAAGTCCAATAACTGTCGTTCTTTTGTGCTAAGTATTCCTAAGATATACTTAACTAAAAGTTCTTTTTTTCTCATGTTGACTATCGTTTTATTATTAAAACGACAAACTTCCTTAAATTGGGTACAAGAATTTAAAAAAAAATGAAGAATGGTGATGTTTTTTAGGTTTATCCGGCAATCATCTGATAGTCATTGAGTAATACAGAGACTTTCCATCAGTAAAGACATGGAATCAGGGTTCCAGTGCAATCCGCTATTGTTCAGATAACTAGAAGAAAACTGAAAGACCTGAAAGACAACGATGTATAGCTGTCAGTTGCTTCTTAAATGGAGCAGAGTAATTTAAAAAAGATAAAAGTAAATGAAATATTGGGAGAAGACTGGCTTTGAAAATGTTCTCTTAGAAATTTCATGGCGCGTTTCTTTTGTGTCCGTACGGTATCAATCGAAAGGGAGAGTTTATCAGCAATCTCTGTGCTGCTTAATCCGTCCAGATGCAATAAAAAGATTTCCCGACAACGTTTGGGCAGGCAGTCGATTGTCTTAAAAAGGAGCTCCATTACTTCTTTGTCGAACTGTTCATCAATCACATCTTCTTGGGATGTTTTTTCCATATACGCTTCTGCATAACGGGTCTCTACATCCAAATGCTTCAAATAGTCGAGAGAAAGATTTTTGACTGAAGCAAACAGATAAGAACGCAAAGCCACCTCCGAGAAAAAGTCATGGTCTTTTTCCCATAGTCTTATGAATGCTTCTTGTACTAAATCTTGCGCAATATCCTCCCGCATAACATAACTCTTGGCGAATGCCAATAAAGAGTCATGATATTCGTTGTATATATCTTTTATATTTTTATGCAGGATATCGGCGTTGATGTGAGAAGTATCCATTTTATTATGACTTAGACCGCAAATTAACATATATTTCAACACATATCCAAATGAATGCTGCATATTCTTCTTTTGCAATCTTCCGTTCGGTATGTTGGGGAGAATTTGTGGCAGGCATTGTCCTATTGGCTATTTCGTTTCCCGGGGGAAGGTAATATCCTGCAGGTGAGTAAAAAAGTTGCTGGAAGCTAAAAAATTCGCCGGTATAATCATGAAACAGGTGAATCTTATTACGTAGAGGATGTGGAGACATGGATGATAACTTCAACAATCACAAATAATACTATTATACTTCCTAAAACCGGATATTATGATAGCAATGAAGAAACTGAGTCAGATAGAAGTAGCACCATAAGTATCTTTCACTTAACAAGTAGGTATTGTTCGGCTAGAGTAACGGTATCTTTACCTTCCCACGGCCGTGGTGACTTCTTCCCACAGCCGTGACAAGTTCCTACCACGGCCGTGGGAAGATCTCGTCACGGCCGTGACGAACTAAAGATACCAACACTTTAGCGGAACTATACCGGCAGGTGAATGGAAGTATACCTGCTTCTTATCATAACAATACACGGTAGACAGCACATCCATACCCACTTTCCAATGTATCAGTCCCAGCATCATTAGTTCCGAACGTCATTAGTTGCAAATTAAAAAAAATCCGAATTAAAAAAGTTCATTCTTTGTCATGATAAAGCCCAAATAGTTTGTTTTACAAGCACCTTATCCGTACCTTTGAAACCTATAACAAACACTTACAGGTCTATAAAATTCAAGATAAAAAGAAATGAAGATTACACAAATCAGGGAAAACGGAGATACGGAAGCACTAAGCGTGATGGACATTGACCTGCTGATAGAGAAAATGAAGAAAGAAACCAAGCTCCGCCCGGTATCCGGACTACGTCAGGCCCTGCATTTTGTTCTGCCCGATGAACCTTGTTCCCTCGCCAGCAAACTACCACGAGTGATTCCTGCCGCAGCTTTCGGGCGAGTGAACGGAGTGAAACGAATGAAAACCTACAATGGTATTGTAGAACTGACCATTGGTCCGTTAGCCGGAAAAGCAGAAGTGGATATTGTGAAGCAAAAGGCTGCCGAACTTCCCCAGACAATGTTGGCCTTCATGGGGGCAAGCGGTAAAAGTGTCAAGATATGGACTTGCTTCACCCGACCGGACGGCACTTTGCCACAAACAACGGAAGAGGCCGAAGTGTTTCAAGCGCATGCCTATCGCCTCGCCATCAAATGTTATCAGCCTCAACTCCCTTTTAATATTCTGCTAAAAGAGCCGAAACTGGAACAATTCTCACGTCTTAGCTATGATCCGGACCTGATTTATCGTTCCACCCCTGTCCCTTTCTATCTTTCACAACCTATCGGTATGCCCGGCGAGATGACTTATCGTGAGAAATCGAGCACTGAAACATCTCCATTGAATCGTGCCTTGCCGGGATATGATACGGAAGATACTGTAGCATTACTCTATGAAGCGGCATTGCGGAAAACATTCGAAGAAATGGAAACAGATTGGCACCGGAACGATCATGATTTGCAAACTTTAGTAGTCCCGCTTGCCGAAAACTGCTACTATTCAGGCATCCCGGAAGAGGAGGCAACCAGACGCACCATCATGCGTTATTACAAAAGAAAAAATCCGATGCTGGTACGCGAAATGATAAGAAACGTGTATAAGGAATGTAAGGGAGTGCCCAAAGACAACTGCCTGACTAAAGAGCAACGCCTTAGCCTGCAAATGGACGAATTTATGAATCGTCGTTATGAGTTTCGCTACAATACGCAGATCGGGGAGGTGGAATACCGGGAGCGTTTCTCATTTCAGTTCTATTTCCATCCCATCGACAAACGGGCGCAAAACAGTATTATGCTGGACGCCCAATCTGAAGGAATCGGGGTATGGGACAGGGATATAGACCGTTACTTACATTCCAACCGTGTGCCTATCTATAATCCATTGGAAGAATTTCTGTTTCATTTGCCGCATTGGGACGGTAAAGACCGCATTCATGCTTTGGCAAACAGGGTTCCTTGCAACAATCCACATTGGGAATTGCTTTTCCATCGTTGGTTCCTGAATATGGTTTCGCATTGGAGAGGGGTAGATAAAATGCACGCGAATAGTACATCACCCATATTAGTAGGGGCACAGGGAACTCATAAATCAACTTTCTGCCGTGAAATGATTCCGCCTGCACTTCGAGCTTACTATACGGACAGCATTGATTTCAGCCAGAAACGGGATGCGGAACTGTATCTGAATCGGTTCGCGCTCATCAACATTGATGAGTTCGACCAGATTACTCTGACGCAACAAGGATTTCTGAAACATATTCTCCAAAAGCCCGTGGTCAATCTTCGGAAACCGCATGGTCGCTCGGTACTTGAATTGCAACGATATGCTTCATTTATCGGCACAAGCAATCAGAAGGATTTGCTGACTGATCCTTCGGGAAGCCGTCGTTTTATCTGCATTGAAGTGACGGGAAACATCGACACTACACAACCAATAGATTATGAACAGCTTTATGCACAAGCCATGCACGAGATTTATCATGGTGAGCGTTATTGGTTTGATAGCGAAGATGAGCAGATTATGACTGAAAACAACCGTGAGTTTGAGCAAACACCGGCTATGCTGCAATTGTTTTATCAATATTTTAAGGCTGCGCAAACGAAAGAGGAAGGAGAATTTCTTACTCCGGTCGAAATTCTGAATTATCTGAAGAAAAAAAGCGGTATTTCATTGTCCGACAATAAAGTATATCACTTCGGGAGATTACTGCAAAAATGCGGAATTACCTCGAAACACACTTATAAAGGTACTGTTTATCAGGTAATAAAGGTATCGTAAGAGATAAAAGTAAGGCTGACAATAAAAGTAGAGATATTTTATTGTCAGCCTATTATCAATGGTTATTGTCAGGTGATAGAGTACTGATATTCATCTACTTGAATAGAATCCTGACAGTATGACAATAAAATAGGTACAAATCATAGTAATTGTAGGATTTGAAAGTTTGTTTAAACTTCACGAGAAATATTCCGATTATCTTCTTTTTAAACTATCTGGTTTTTCCGGATAGTTGCATCCTTATCTACTTCTCTTTATGAATATATATTTCTCAAATATTCATTAATGGTATGTATATCGACATCTCCCTCTAAGAAATTCAGCCTCTGTCTCATAATTTACATGTCAACATTAATCTCCCTTCTGATGTACTGGAAAAATATTCTCATAATGTTTATACCGCGTATGATGGGTATAGTTCATATAATCTCCGGTGAGATACAATCCTTTTCGCAGTTTGATATCCAACCGCAGCCCTGTTGCATGAAGAATTGCCATTGAACGATCTCCCTGTGCATTCAGCGTCTTTGAGTTATAATGTTCCCAATCCATATCTTGAGGAGTGAGTCCACGCATAGGAGAAACAACAAACGAAGCAAACTCTAACCCGAAACGGGATGCTCCTGTTTTCCTGTCATCAAGGATTAAATCGAATGCACGGTAGAACACTTTTCCCAACGCCATCCCTCCAATCGGTGTTGCTATAATATCATTGGTAGATGGATATTCATTTTCCACGAACATCTCCCACATGAAACTTCCTCCAAAGGCATATAGCCCGGATTGCCAATAATTATATCCATTTGACCGGGCCGAATTAAAATACAAACTGCCATGATAAGGATGCATAAACATGTTTGTTCCCATTGCATCATTATCCCAAACGAAACCGTGCTTGATATTGTCTTTAATTGTATGAAAGTCAATATAGGCAAAATCCGCTTTCCGAATATAGCGATCGAATGCCCATACTCCCATGTTAATGCCGAATGTCATCGTTGCCGCCCGCAATCCTTTCTTTTGTAGAACAGCTCGGAAAGTTCTGCATTATCAAAAAAGAGAGGGACCTCACAAGGATTCCCTCTCTTAAAAAAGATCAACTAGTCTTCATCATCATTAGGATGATAAAAATTATACTGTTTACTCCAACTAGGGATTCCGTTAAGAGTGATGTTATTGCCACTTGGACTACTATCCTTCAAAACATTACCTTCTCCTTCGTCGCACTTCCAATAACCAATCAAACCTTCTGCATCTCCTGGTATCTGGCGTGACATTCCTTCCTGAATAGCATTATCCGTCAAACATTTCTTCCAAAGGCGAATCTGTGCATATTCTACCTGCATTCTCCATCCAAAACTTTCGGCAAAGCTAATATTTTTAAATACAAAATCCCTTGTATCAGCCTTGTAGTTATTCAATGTACCATCTTTATACAAACGAATAGTAGATCCATCATAAGTATAAGCAATATGATACCATGTATCAGGATACCAGAACTCTTCACTATCAAAATAGTTTCCATTCAATTGACATTGCAAAGTAGGAGCTATCTTCTTTGCTCCATCCGCCCAATAACGTAGCAAGATATCATTGAAGTATATAGGAGCAGCATTATCAGCAAAGATATTTCTTCTAAAGTCGATGTTAGCCGGTCCTACCCAAGCTCCAGTAGGTTGTCCTGTGGTGTTATCAAACTTTATCCAATATTCTATCGTCCATTGAGCAGCAGGCATTTCACTGTTAAAAACCGTAGTCGTTTTATTTCCCGATTTCAGAACCAATGTTTTCTGCTTATTGGGGGAAGTAAGCAGATAAAGAATATGGTTAGCATTTCCTACTATCCCTACTGTTCCTGTTACAGAAGTAATCCGTACCGGAATGGCATAAGCTTCATTATTAGGAGTAGTAAATGGCTTGATCGTAAGATTTATAACCGGAGCAGACACTTCTCCTGCAGGAATTGTAACCGTACGTTGAAAGCTCCAAAACTCTTCAGGCAAAAGTTCATAAGCAGCCTCATGCTTTTGATTATAGTCATTAATAAGTTGTTGGTCTATATCTAAAGTTACTGTCACGTCTTCTGTTATGGCACGAACCAGACGAACAGTTAGTGTCTTCGTCACATCACCATCATCTACCAGTTGTGCTTCTATTTGTTGCCCAAAAGTATTGGATGGAGCAGCTTCCTGAATATATAAACCGTTATCAATGGTTGACAGTTTGGCATCATCGCATCCAGCAGCAGATATTAAAACTGCCACCAACGCAAGATATTTGAAATATTTAATCATCTTCATAGTCTTCTTTTTTAATCATGTTTTTAATGCTTGGCCGGATTTAATACCTGAATAGCCTCGCGCATAAATAAATAGTCGTTTACCGGACGGCATAGATTAAAACGGTAAGCACCGACTCCGCCAAGACGTGCATCCACTCCCGGACGATAATACATAGCCATTCCTTTCAATGAATAAGTCACGACACCATCACGAGTAGTAAATACAGGTCCTCCATCACCCTTATGCTTTTCAAAATCTTCGCACCATATCGTTTTCTTAAGAATGGTAGCTTCATCTTCTACAGAACCAAACTTGTTTAACAATAAGCCAAAACGAGAATCTAAATTTGCATCTCCCGAACAATAATAAGACTGAACTACATAGTAATCCAACAAAGGACCGGATGCAGTTATCAAAGTCTGTGGTTCCCCATCAAGCATAAGCAAACGTCCTGTTCCTGATTTAGGACCAAAGTCTTTCGATAATTCATCAAGGAGAATGTGCATACGATCAGAATAGCTACAAATATCTCCTGGGAAAGTATAATTCGGCTCAAAGTCAATATCAAAACCATCATATCCATATTTAATGATAGAATCCGCAATAACACGTGCATATTTACGAATGGCTTTTTCAATGCCTTCAGGTGAAGTATCACCATAACCGTTTCTATTCGGCCAACCTTCATACCAGCCCCAATAAGCAGCCATAGCTTCGCCTTTTGAAGCATACTGCACTCCATCCACTATAAAATCATTTTCAACAGATGCAGGGGTATGTGCTCTACCGATATCCATAATATGCTGGCAATACAATACTCTTGTACCTTTTTTCTCACGTACTTCCTTTAGATCACTTTTCTGTGCTTCAGTCAAATTGAAAGCATTTCCCCACAAAGAGACTATATCCATCGAGTCAGGAATCCCTCTCAGTTGATTATTCATATTGGTACCGGTTCCTGTCCATTCACTATACCAACCAAAAACAACCTGATGGTCACTTTTCTTATATTCTCTCAATGCTTTATAATAGTCTTCACCATTAATATTCACAGGTTCTGTGAATTTTGGCTCCATTTCAGTCCAATCGCTGCATTGGATAAACATCAGCGCACCCATTGCCGCAAGAATGACATATAGCAATTTCTTCATAATGTATTTTTTAAGTTTTAACAGTTAATAAGTTCCATCCTCTTTCATAGCCCACCAAAGATCGGTTCCGTTAGAGTCTTTTCCATTACTAAGCATACCGACAGCAGCTTCCACATTCGCTTTATTATTATTGTATTCACTAAGGGTGAAATGGATACGACGCTGTCCACGTGTCGTAGTACAATCAGGATTCATAGATTTAGTAGCCGGGAAAATCTTAGGATACCCTGTGCGACGAAAATCAGCCCAACCATTCATTGGATCCGGATAACAAGCAATCCATTTCTGCGTAAGTACCCTCTCTAGTTTTTCCGTAGGATCAGCACTTTCATCCCACTTAATAGTGACAGACGATTGGTTAGTATAATTATTTCCAGTGTGTCCACTAACTAAATTATCCTCATAATTTCCCGGAACGGATGTGTCATCAGCCAAATAAGCATCTACACCTGATATACCAAACTCTTCAAAAGAGAGTCTTATCCCCTTTTCATAGAAAGTCTTTGCATCGCCCCCCATACTCCATCCTTTCAAAGCACCTTCTGCACGCAGAAAGGCAGCTTCAGCAGCATACATAACCGGTTGCGGCAATGTTTTATCAGTAGCAATAAAAAGCTTACTATAGTTTGCATATGTTGTAGGTTCTGGAATTTCCGCCGATCCTGAACGCACACCTACATATCCACCAACAGCAGTCTGAGTTTGCGGAGTAAAATAAGCAGGACGACGTGGGTCATTATAACCATTCATATAGGATACCAGACAAGCATTAGCTCTAACTTCAGGCCATCCACTAACAATAGCATATCCATTCTCATTAATACCTCCGTTAGTGGTATCATAAGAACTTTCACTCACACTTTCCAACACACCATCAAGTACGGCTTCCTGCGCTTTAGTTTGAGCATAGCCCGATTCTTTTCCCGAAATGCGAATAGCCATTCTAAGTTTCAATGTATTGGCAAATTTTAGCCATTTAGTACAGTCCCCTTTGTAGAATTGATCTACAGCAGCTAAATCCTGATTGGTGCCGAGTGAAGCCGCAGACTTCAAAATTGTAATCGCATTGTCCAAATCATCGAACATGGCATGCCAAACTGTTTGTTCGTTATCATAAGGCGCTTCCGTATCACCAGCTTTCATCTGTGTATAAGGAATAGGACCTTGCAGAGAAGCAAGTAATTGCATACCATAAACACGAGTCAGCTGTGCTATAGCATAAATAACACCTTTCTTTTCTGTAGAGTTTTCAACTAGGAAGAAAGAAGGATAAACATAGCCATAGATTCTTCCCCATGAGCTATCATTGTGCTTATCTAATGCATTGTAATAGGCAAAGATATTGGTTCCAAAACTCCAGTTGGCCGTTGCCGTTACTTGTCCGCTAAAACTAGCCCACATACAATTAATCTCCTGACAAGCATTCTGCTGTGGACAAGCATATACATTAAACATCGTTGACAGCAAGTTACTTGCCGGCACTTTTGATGGCTGATAAGGATTCGTATTAAAATCTTCAAAATTGGTAGTACACCCTGCCATCATGCATACGACTGCACTTGCTCCGATATATTTTATTATCTTGTTCATACCTATTATTATTTAAAACTGAAATTTTACATTGAATCCGATATTTCTTGTGTTCGGAAGCATATAAGCATCAAATCCTTGATAGAAGTTAGACGAAGCTGAAGTAGTCAGTTCCGGATCGAAAGGAGCCTTACAGTAAATCATCCACAAATTCTTTCCTACAAAACCAACAGTCATTCCCACTTTGTTATTGAACCATTTCTTAGGTAATGTATAACTGAGTGAGAGTTCGCCGAGTCGTACGTTAGTAGCACTATATGTATAGTAAGCAGAAGTACCTTGAATAGTCTGGAAATAGGTTTGTGCATCTACTTTAGTCTGATTGATTTGTATACCACCTGCATCACGTACATCTGCACTAACTTTAGATACCCCCGCAGCATCAAGAACAGATTGGGTTTCACTGATAACAATACCTCCAAAACGTCCTGTGAAAGTCATGCCCAAATTAATACCTTTATAACCAAAGCCAAGATTCCATCCCATGTTCATCTTAGGTAGAATAGACCCCAGATAAGTTTCTTTGTTCTCCATAGACAAACCTGTACCTTCTTCATTGAGAATGTAGCCATTCAAATCACGTTTAAGAACGCGTTGACCATATACGTCTCCCATTGAGCCGCCGACACGCAAGATAAGACGCGCATCTGTATTTCCATAAGTAAGCGGAGACAATTCTGGCATCTGAATAGGTTGACCAGTAGCATAGTTATATGCACCATCGGCCAGACGTTTCACTTCATTCCTATTCCAAGTCAGTGTATAGTTAGTATTGAAAGAGAAATCTCCCCAATGCTTGTCATAGCCCAATGACATCTCAACACCTTCATTCATTATATTTCCGCTCTGAATAGGAATATTAGAATATCCAGAAGAAAGTGACAAGTCTGCATAGAATGTCTGATTATAAGTATTAGAACGATAATAAGTCAAATTAAAACTAATGTCATTGAGGAACCGGGCATCCAAACCTATTTCCCATGATTTAGTACGTTCCGGTTTTAGTTTGGTATTCGGATAAGAAGAAGCACTGGTCCAATTCTGTGTCTGTTCATCATACGGATAAGTAATAGTAGTCATGAAACGTCCATATGAGTTGCCAACCTCTGTATACGAACCACGAACTTTCAAGAATGACAACCAATCAGGAGCATTGAACATGCTCGTCAAGATGGCAGATAAACCTATAGATGGGTAGAAGAATGATTTGTAATCGGAGAAAGCAAGTCTTGAATCCCAGTCATTACGACCAGTAGCAGTAAGATAAATCATCGATTTCCAACCAATTTCTGCATTAGCGAATATAGCGCGTGTCTGGTCATGCCATCCATCCTGTTTGGCTTTCCAAGCTTTATTGAAATCAAGATTATGAACAGCAAAGAAATTAATAAGCTTCAAGCCACCATCATATCCAATCATTTCATAACGGCTGTCATTCAGTGAAACACCTAGATTGACATTTACAGACCAGTCATTGAAATTCTTATTCATCGTAGCAATCGCATCAGCATAGGTGTTCTTTGATTGTGAAGATGTGTCACTATATGTTCCACGGTCACCTGACACCAAGCTGCCTGTAGAAGCATACGCTTTGTAAGTACTACGATTCTCATAATTATCAACTTTCACACGTCCGACAACATCCAACCAATCAAGTATCTGATATTTAAGAGAAGCATTAACCATGTAGCGGGTCTTTTTATTCTCACGCAATTGGCGGTTCTGTATCCAATAAGGATTGGCAAGTCCACTTGAAATACCTCCATAAGGCCAATATTGTTCCATCAAGTCCATACCGGAATTGTAGCGTTCAAACATACGCACATCATCAAAATTCTCACTACGTGGGAAACGGTAAAGTCCCGGTAAAGGGTTATAATTATACCCTTGCGACATCATATTCTTGTCATTTTGAAGAATATAGCTTGCACTTGCATCAAGCGTCATCTTGTCTTTCAAAAAACTAGTCGTATTGCGCACCGTAAAGTTATAACGGTTATACCCACTATTAGGTAAGATATTTGTCGTGTTAGTAGTAGAAGCCGACAGATAAGACTGGTTCTTCTGATTACCGGTTGACAAAGCAAACGAATTGATAACATTAGCTCCTGTCCGGAAGAAATCGCGTGGATTATAACTACTGTTTACCACTGGTCCCCAGCTGTCCAAACTGTTAGGTAAGTTTCCATATTTACTTTGCATCTCGGGCATCATAGTCACTTTTGAGAAAGTAGTGTTGTTAGAAACTGTAACAGAGGTCTTATCTACAGAACCTTTCTTTGTAGTTATCAGCACAACACCGGCAGCAGCGGCATTTCCATAAAGGGCTGCTGCAGAAGGACCTGTCAACATAGAGATAGATTCGATATCTTCCGGGTTAATATCAGCGGCACCGTCTGTACCTTGTTGGTCATAGATACCTCCGCCACCACCATTCATCATGTTGTACATAGGTACCCCATCAATTACGTAAAGAGCAAGATTAGACGAAGTGATAGACTTAACACCACGCATCACGACGCGGGAAGCACCACCGGTAGTATTAGATGAATTGATAGTAACACCTGCCACTTTACCATTCAGGGAAGAAATAAAGTTGGCGTCTTTTACAGCAGTTAGTTCATCGCCGTTCAATTGCTGCACATTATAGGATAATGCTTTCTCTGACCGTTTAATGCCCAATGCCGTAACAACTACTTCATTCAACTCTTGCGTTGCGTCTTCCAAAATTACATTTACATTTTTTTCTTTTACAGGAACTTCTTTTGTTTTATAACCTACATAAGAAAATACAAGAATGGGAGAAGCTGATTGTGTCACAATCTGATAGCTACCATCAAGATTGGTAATAGTTCCATTATCAGAACTTTTTTCAATGATGGAAACCCCGATTAATGGCTCGCCATTTTTGTCGCTTACCGTGCCTACAATAAGCCGTTCTTTTTTCTGTTGCACACTTTCTGTTGCTTTTGCAGCCAACACAATCTTATTATCCAATATTTTATATTCGATATTCACACCTGCGAAGACTTGCTCTAACACTTTAAAAATATTCTTTTTTGATACAGAAACCGATACCCGGCGATTAAGATTTAGATTCTTGCTATTTATAAAAAAGCTGAATCCGGATTCACGCTCAATCCTGTGCAGCACTTCTTCTATTGCGCAATCGTTTACTTGCAAAGTAATAGAAGTCTTTTGTGCATATCCGTCTGACGCATATGCTAATCCAACAGAACAAATCAAAAGTATAAACAGTAATTTCATAGTCAATGATATTTCTTTAAAGGTTCGTTCAAAGGACTTTAATCCTCCAAGAAATTGGACGATACAATAATTTTGCATAAATTTGTAACGAGTTTAATTAGAAAATTGGTAGTTATACTTGTCGGGAAACAAGTAGGTTCACAATTACTGAAGCTCATACGGGAGGATACGGCCAATATCATCCCGTATTTTTTTGGTTGCTAGGGATCTTTGTTTTTCATGGCAATAAGTTTTTGGGAATTAAGGTTTTTATCTTTTAGTACTAAATAAATATCTCTATCTTTATTTTCTCTTTACCGGCATCTGCGTTATTATTCAGATAACGCCAACGAACTTTCGAGGAGGCACTGATAAAATTAAGTACCTGTTCCAGATTCCGGTTAGTAAATGTCCCGGAGAATGAGTCGTCATGAGGTACATTCTCCTGTATGACAAATTCGGCATTGTATCTATCTTCCAAGATATCCAGTGCATCCCGTAATGACGTTTGACGGAAAATTATTTTGCCATCTTTCCATGAAAGTTCTCTCTCGCCGGAAGTCGTATAGAGTTCCGTCTTTCCATTCTGGGAATAATAGACCAGTTTCTGTCCCGGAGCCATCACAATATACTGCGGTTGTTGACTAGCATTGTTGAATTCAAAATTAACTTTCCCTTCAACTAAAGTAGTAATTACCTCATCTGCTTCTTTGTATGCCTTTACATTGAATTTTGTACCCAGAACTTTTATGGCAGACTGGTGAGCGGTAGAGACTATGAACTGTTTTTCCGGATTTTTCCGGACATCAAAATAGGCTTCTCCATCAAGTTCCACAGTACGTGTACGGGAAGAGAAATGGCTCGGGAAAGTCAATGTACTTTTTCCATTTACCCATACTGTAGTTCCGTCAGCAAGTGTCACGAATGTGCGTTGTCCGGCTGGCACATAAACAGTCTGCATTTCTATATCCTCTTTTTGGAGAACCTGTATCATTGCATAACTTAATCCGAAAGCTACGACAAACACTGCCGCAATCCGCAAGATTCGTTGTGTAACAGGATGCAATGAAATTGTCTTTTTTGTCTTCTTTGAGAATGCGCCTATGTCTTGCCAGATGAATGCATCATAACTCTTACGAAGAGAAATGAATTCTTTAAGATTGGCTGCATCCGCATCAATCCATGTAGCAACGTCTTCCTTTTCCTTTTGAGATGCCTTGCCTGCAATATATTTTAATAGTAATTCCTTATCCATATAATAAATAATTTATGAGTAATGAGAATAGGGGTATTATTCTCCTTTCATTAAGAATACCACTCACTAAAGAGATTCCCTAGTAAGAAATGTGATTTTTTTTATTATTGCTTAAAAAAAATAGCAAGCAAGGAGGTATTTTCCTTCTTTTCAGATGAAAAAGAAAAGGAATGGAGCATAATCTTTTAGATTATCACGCAGTATTTTAACTGCTCTGCTGATATGATATTCTACTCCTTTTACACTAATGCCCAGTTCTTCGGCTATTTCTTTATGGGATTTTCCATCCAGGCGATCGCGGATGAAAGCAGTACGAGTTTTTTCCGGCATACTCTCCAGTAATGCGTGCACTTTTGCCCGTAATTCCTCTGATAATATTTCCTTTGGGTCGCAGGCTTCCAATGTTGATATACGAATTTCCAATTCACGCTGTCCCTTATCAAGCAAAGTTTGAAAAACATTCTCCTGTGCTTGTATATGTTTCAGGTAATTGAGTGATTTGCTGCGAATATAAGTAATTAAGATCGCTTCAACACTTGGGATTTCCCGTTCTTTACTTAGTTCCCATAAATGGATAATGGCTTCTGATACAATATCTTCTGCTACTAAGTCATTATGGACATAGGACAAGGTAAATAGGAAGGCTTTCCTATAATAAGCAGTATATATCGAGTTGAAGTTGATTTGAGCCATTCGCCAGTATATCCATAAGTATTAAATGTTGCAAAGGAATGCATTTTACTTATAATAAGAAAACTTTTTAGAGAAAATTTAAATTTGGCTAAAATTCCTTTTTCATATAAAGAAGAAAAGGGGTGCTGATTATAATTTGCACGTCAGCATTAAATCCCCTTCTGATGTACTGAGAAAAACATTTAGATGAAAAAGATATAAACAGGATAAATAGTAACTTCTTCATAAAACAAACATAAATAAAAGAAACCTGCTTACCAAAAGAATATTATCTTTTCAGTAAGCAGGCTTTCACTCATATTCAAAAATGCAAAGAGCAAAACTCTCACAAATTTGTGTGTTCCATTAATTAATAGCTATCGGAGCATCCAACGTCTTAATAGTAATTCCATTTGTAGTACCGTTTATACGCCCTGTGGCATCTTTGATAACTCCACCTTCCTGAGTCTCCGATCCGTCTAGTTTATAATAAAGTGCCAAGCCTTCTGAAGCAGGGTCAACCCCCAGCATATTCTGCTTAAGTTGATTTTCCGTACGGGCTACACTCCAAACACGGACTTCACTCATTTTACCATGGAATGGACGTTCACCCCATTTGAAACCATAGATTCTACCAATATAAAAACCCATATCCGAATTCGGATCAAAACCGTCAATACCCCAATCTGAACCAGCCCATTTTTCACCATTTACATAAATGCCGGTTTTTCCTGTCGGTTGATCATAAGTCAACGCTACATGATACCAACGATTTGTTAACAACGGTTTCGTTACACGGTAGTTCTGTCCTCCGGCCACTTCCAAATAATCTTTAGGAGTAATTCCTCCTCCCGCATCACCGATACGGAGAATCATCACACCTTCGGTTCCCATAATCGTATTATTATCGAGGAAATAATCCACATTAATCAATGCTTCGTAAGTGAATGACGAGAAGAAAGTACCGACAGGGAACTTCACAGAAATATAGTGATTACTGAAATTACCAGCTTTGGTAATTTTCAACGGTTTGGAGAAAAAGAAATATGCAATGTTTGTTCCGGAAAGAGTCGACACCGAAGACGAATGTACCCGCATAGGCAAAACATACGAGTTCCCGGCTTTCAAGGCTTCTAACCCAGAAAGTTCGACTTCTACATTATTCGCATACAATTTTCCACTCGAAATAGAAGATGTCGTACTGCTTAGCTTTACCTGCGAAACATCAAGCATCTCATAATTTGTGCCATACTTTGCATTGTATTCGTCTACTACACTTGGTTCGGCTACACTATATGATACGTCTACCTGAGAGGAAGTTGCTGACGAGAGTCTTGAAACCAGATCAAATGTCATTACATCCATCTCATCTTCCACCGAGAAATTATATTCCTTGCTTTCGAAATAAACCTTAGGCTCCAGCAGGTCATTCATGCTGTCGTTGCAAGCGCCCAACAATAATGCCATACTACCTACCATCAAATAATAGAATATATGTTTATTCATCATCTTTTTACTGTTTTAGAATTTTATAAATCCACTTATTCCTGCGGTTTATTTTCCGCTTCGTTTTGTTTCGCTTTCCATTCATTGAAAACCCGCTGATTGATTTGAATAGCCTGACGCATCCATTTATAATTTGGTGTATTGTCATAATCATTATCGAAGCGATAAGCTCCTACTCCACCTTTATAACCTTTCCGCGGCATAGCAGCAGCCTGTCTCAGCAATTGACCTCCATTTGTGGCATACTTTTCAAAGTTTTCTGTACAGATTATTTTCTTAGGATCAACGCCATAACCATCTAAATTGGGGTTGGAACTACCATAACTTTGTATAATCCAATAATCGACATACTCATCCAATTCACTGGTAAGCCCATAAATATTTCCATCAATACAGATCATTTTATGTCCTTTACCTTCCGGATCGCTTTTCGGGCCAATGTAATTGTTCATCTCTTTAACCAAATGAATCAAATGCTTGTTCTGACTCAATGTGCCATCCATATCAAACACACCACTACCGATTTCCCAGTCTACATCATAACCGTCCCATTCGTTTGCATACAAAGAATCGCACAGAGCTTTGGCAAACTTCGCCAGACATGCATAATGGTTTTCACTTTCAAACTGACCTTCAAATCCCCAATATTTCCAACGGGCTTGTTTCTTCGCCGTTTCCAATTGAGCCGCCGACCAGCCTTCTTCCTCCGCTTGTTTTTCCACTTCGAGGTATACCGAATTTGGTGTCGCACCCTTACCAAGATAAGAAAGCAGACTTACCTGCAACAGTTTCGTTCCTTTCACCTTTTGCACAAACTCTTTATCAGCTTTCTGCTCCGGAGTGATTTCATAACGTCCTGGAGCGCCACTCCACATAGAAACAAAATCCATACTATCGGGCATAGCAGAAAGATATCCTCTTCGATAAGCTCCAGCAGGCGCCCAATTGGAATACCATCCGAAAGCTACGGGACGATTGTAATTCCAGGCAGTCGCCTTATAGGCACGCAGATTGGCATAATATGCCTCACTCTCCGCATTGTTCATTGTGGCATACCCGCCTATATGGTCTATCTCAATATTCTCCACATCCATGCAAGAAGTTACCATCATGCCTGTCAATGGAATAATATATAACAATTTTCTTAATGATTTCATATTTTTCATCTGTATTAAAATGATACATGTAGGTTATCTCTTACAATCCCACCACAAACGGGTAGAAGACCTATCTTCGCCACCGGCACCGTTATTGAACAACTTCAAGGCTGCTTCATAGATAGCCTTTCCCTCGTTAGTCTGAGAAAAACTGGTGGGATAAATCATACGGCGAATACCGCCCTCAAGAGTTGCGCCTTGCACTGCTCCTTTCAAGGTCTTAATGACATTCAACTTCGGATAACCGGTTCTTCTCCATTCCGTCCACGCTTCCTGTCCGTTAGGAAACAAAGCAATCCACTTCTGAATCATAATCTTTTCCAACTTCTGCTCAGTTGTTCCTTCAAACTTGGCAGTAGTCTCACACGGAGCAGAAAGTGTTTGCCCATACTGATAATGGGAAAACACAAATGCCCGAGGTGACAAATTGGAATTCATATAATCATCTACAGGATCGGTCACGCCATTCTCCTGAAAAGACATATCAATGCCCTGTTTATACCATGAATCCGCACTACCGAAACCTTCCCAGACTAAAGCTGCTTCCGCACGCAAAAAATAAACTTCCGACGCACGCAGCCAATATGTAGGAGTCCCACTTTGAATATTGGGCTTTGAGCAAGATTTGTAGATATCATTCTGCGCATTGGCATGCCCTGCCGGCACCGCTTGATATGTTTTTCCGTCGAAAGCCTCAACACCATAAGAGGTATTACCATCCATCGGCAAAAAATAAACACTCAAACGCGGGTCTTCATATCCCATCAGATAAGAAAAAATGGAAGAACCCATACGAGCTTCATTATAGTTGCCTGCCAGCCATTCAATGTTGTTGCGGAAAGTCATGCCTGCTCCTTGACTCATTTGGGCCGCATCATCCTTAGCCGTCATCACACCGATAGAATGATTTACTGCTTGAGTAGCATATTTTTTCGCCAGTTCCGCATTAGCGAAGCGGACACGCATAGCCAAACGAAGCATCAGCGAATTGCCGTATTTCACCCATTTAGTAGCATCTCCGGCATATACCGCATCATAAGCTCCCATCACATTCACCCCATTTTCAGCTTTTTCCGTCAATACGGCAATGGCAGCAGTCAAATCCTGAAACATAGCTTCATAAACATCCTTCTCCGAATCGAATGGAATGTTCATTGTAGCGTCCGCCGCATGAGAATAAGGCATCGGACCGAAACTTTCAAGTGTCTTGTGCCAAGCGGAAATCTTCAGAATTTGAGCCAAAGCAAAGACTTCGGGCGTACCATTTTTTTCGGACGCTATTTTCAATTTCTTCCAAGGATCAAGAGCATTGGTATAGGACTGTGTATAGGTCGCTTTTATCCAATTGTCCAACAAATAATAAGTAGTATTGTTACTACCTGCGTTCCAACCGTTACTGTTGTTCTCGCCAAAAAATCCACTCCAATTATCGGCCGATAGATGATAAGCTATTTGATATTCATTGATAACATCTGTATCATCAGCCTGTGTGCCTACGGGAATCACTGTCCGTTGCATAGCTGTAATCAGCCCTCCGACTTCAAAACCATCCATCGCACCTTCTCCGTCGCTCATCTCAAATTGGTTGGTATTGATTTCTTCAAAATTGCATGAGGCAAATAGCGCCATTGCGCATATCACCGCTAATAGTTTAAACTGATTCATTTTTCTCATAATAAAGAAGGTGTATTATAATTTAAATTTAATACCGAAACCAAAGCTACGAACACTCGGTTGCATAAAATAATCATTACCTTGTCCGTAAGTACTAGTGGAAGGAGTCAGTTCCGGATCGAACGGAGCTTCGCAATACAACATCCAAGGATTGTTGGCTATAAACGAAACTGTAACATCTTTCAACACGTTACCAAACCACTTATTAGGCATAGTATAGCTAAAGGTAAGTTCTTGCAAACGAATATTGGTGGCACTGTATACATAGTAACCGGAAGTTTCATAATTTCCCGTACCTGTCATCTGATAATAAGACTTCGCGTCTACCAGACCTTGTCCCTTCAACAATACGCCTCCCGCTTCACGAGCCTCAGCCGAACGTTTGGACACACCGAAACGATCGAGCAATGCCTCTGTAGAAGAGGTCACCACGCCACCAAAACGTCCGTTGATCTGGAATCCGAGCCCAAAGCCTTTGTATGTCAACATATTACTCCATCCCATATTGAAATCAGGAGAAGTTTTTCCCAAATAAACGGGTTCCCCCTTTTCCATTCCAAAGGTTCCATCGCTCTTTACCTCAACATATCCCAAGTGGTCTTTCTTTAAGAAGGTGTTGGCATAAATATCGTGAATACTTCCACCTTCTTTCAAGATGACACGACCACCATCCTTCAAAACCTCCGGAATATTAATCGGTTCATCCATCAAATCCGTATGATAGTTTTCAACCATCTCCTTAATCTCGTTTATATTACGAGAGAATGTCAATGTTGAAGAGACTCCTAATCCGAACTTAAACTGATCGGAATAGCTTAATGAAGCCTCCCAACCACGATTTCCCACATTACCGGCCTGCAAATAAATCTGCTTGTATCCGGTAAATTCCGGAAGATCACCCAAGAAGGTCTGATTGTATGTATTAGAATGATAGTAGGTTACCTCCGCACTTAATTTATTCCACAACTTCAGACTTAATCCAAATTCGTATGACTTTGTACGTTCTGCCTTGAAATCTGTAAACGGATAGATACCGGTAGGATCTAATGCACCACCCACAATAGGGGTAGTTACCGTACCCGGAGTCAGTCCCGAACGGGATACAGGCGCACCGACTTCCGTATACGAACCGCGAACTTTCAGGTAAGAGATAAATTCGGGCAATTTGACCATCTCGGAAATAATCCCGGACAGACCGATTGAGGGATAGAAGAAAGATTCTTCATCGGTATTCACCAAACGTGAATTCCAGTCATTACGTCCGGTCAGCGTCAAATAAAGCATACTCTTCCAACCAAGTTCCAAATTGGCAAAAACAGCATGATTACGTACACGACTATCACCACCCTTTTCTGAAATACGACCATTAGCCGGATCGATATTAGAAGCCGCAAATTTATTGGGCACTCCCAATAATGTCCCTTTGTATCCTCTCTCCAATGCCCAATAGTTAGAATAGTTCCAACCCGCATTGGCAGAAATACTGAAATCAGCTATATGTTTATTTACGTTCAACATAAAGTCGGCATATTCCTGACGGTCTTCATAGTTATTGTATCCATACAGTCCTTTCTTGCCTTCCGCAAATTTATCGTCGGATGAAGCGTAAATCTTGCGTTCAAACAATACATGTGTGTCATCCATTCTGAAACGGGCTGCCGCATTCAACCAATCGGTAATATTATAAGTCAACCCTACGTTGAACATATAACGACTCTTTTCATTCGTAGCTACATTGCGATAAGCAGTCCAGTAAGGGTTCTGTGAAGCATATACCGGATCTGCCACCGGCCAATACTGAACCGGAAGTTGACGGCTTTCATCGAAATGCTCGAATGACTTAATTCCATCAAAGTCTTCACCACGAGGGAACAAATAGGCGGCCATCACCGGATTCCAATATTGTCCTTGCGATACCATATTCTTGTCTTTCTGTTTCACATACGACGCACCTAAATCAAGTTGTAATTTATCATTAAGGAAAGTTGCCGTATTACGGATTGTGAAATTCAAACGTTCATATTCATTATTAGGCACAATACCTTTGGAATTGGTAGAAGAAACAGAAGCAAAAGTCTGATTCGATTTCGTACCGGTGGTCAACGTAACCGAATTAATAAAGTTTGTTCCGGTATTAAAGAAATCCTTCTTAGGATCATAACTTGTAGGAGTCAAAAGTTTCTCACCCCAGCTTTCATACATATCTTTTTTGTTACCATACGTATTTTGAAACTCAGGAGTCATATAAGCTTTGCTGAACTCTGAAGAAGAAGAGAACTGCACTGAAAGTTTTCCTTCTTTTCCTTTTTTAGTGGTAATCAAAATTACACCGTTGGCAGCACTACTACCATACAGCGCGGCAGCCGAAGGACCACTCAAAACAGAAAGGCTTTCAATATCTTCGGGATTGAAGTCGGCGATTCCTTCTGTTCCGGCCTTACCTTCACCCATAATACCACTGTCGGTATTTCCCATATTGGTATTGAACAAAGGAATACCGTCCACCACATACAAAGCATTGTTATCACCTTCGATAGATTTTGCACCACGCATTACAACACGTGTCGCACCACCAACTCCACTAGCGCTTTTATTAATACTCACTCCGGCTATCTTACCGTTCAACGAGTTTACAAAGTTAGCATCTTTTACCGTAGTCAAAGCATCTCCCTTGACTTGTTGTACATTGTAAGACAACGCCTTTTCTGCGCGTTTGATACCCAATGCCGTCACAACAACTTCATCGAGCACTTCGGTATCCTGCTTCATTACAACCGGATAAAAATCTTTCTTGGAGACAGGAATTGTCTGTGTAGCATATCCGATATAAGATACTTTGAGAATCGATTTTTCTGCCGCTTTGATCGTAAAGTTACCATCGAAATCGGTAATCGTACCTGTAGAACTACCATCCACAGATATATTTACTCCAATCAACGGTTCACCGCTTTCATCGGTAACCTTTCCTTTGATATTTTTAAGGGTTTGCGTAACTACAGGCTTCTTTTCAGTTATTATGATGTAGTTACCTTGAATCTGGAATGAAAAGCCTGTCCCTTTTAAAATGGTATCGAGTGCGGTTTCGAGGGATGCATTCTGCAAGTTTAACTGGGCTATTACTTTTCCTTTTAATTCGGAATCACTATAATTTATAGACTTTTTGGACTGTTTTTCCACAGTCTTTAAGGCATCAATGACAGTGATGTTCTTTTGCTGGATAGTTATTTTACTATCATTTTGAGCCAAAGCGAAAGTCTGTATAAGAATAAGACTTAAAAAAGTGAGAAAGACCCGCTTATGAGCTATTTTTTCTGCTATTTTTTCGTAGATTTGTAGCATCTTTAGTATTAGTTAATTGGTTATTATTCTAGGATCATTCAGAATAGCGTCAATATTACGCTAATATTAAAAGAAATTGATTTCATATCCGGGAGGAACGGCCATTCCTTCCGGGTATTTTTTTGCATTACGTATTAAATTAAAAAAGGTTCTACAATATATTTATTCTTTGCTAGTTACATAGCACTTATTTCCCTTGACAACATAGTTTACATTTCCTACAACTTGCGATATAATCTTCATAACTTCCTCCAAATTAGCCTGTTTGGAGAAACGGAAACTATATGTATTCTTTTTCAGACTATGAAGGCTATATACAAAGGCATAAGGAAATTTACGTTCAAGATTTGTAAAAATATCCTCCAGATGCATATTACTAAAAACCAATTCCCCACGTTGCCATGCCGTCACATCATCTATCTCAGGCATCCGCAGATTGTGCGCTTTCGTATGTTTGTCATAGACCAACTGTTCATTAGGCTTTAAAATAATATTTGACATTAAATTATTAAATTCCACTTTCACACGACCTTCCAATAATGTGGCAATTAATTCATTGCTGTCAGGATAAGCATTTACATTAAACTCTGTTCCCAAAGCTGTAACTTGATAATCATTCGCCTTTACAATGAAAGGATGCTTCTTATCCGGTTTCACTTTAAAGTTGGCCTCACCAATCAAATATACACTTCTAGTTTCTCCTGTAAATTGTTCCGGATATAGTAGTGTACTCTTTGAATTCAGCATGACATGTGTACCATCCGGTAATGTAAGTTCACGAGTTTCCGCTGTTGGTATATAGCATTCAACCAAATCTTTTTCTGGTCGGTCCTTTTCCAACATCAGATAGATAGAAATGGATGAGACAGCTAACAAGAAAATAGCTGCAGCTCTCCATATAAGTAACTGGTAATTTCTCTGCGAAGTGACAGACTGCATTCCCAGATTCTGCCGCATTCGTTGTATTGATTGTTGCATACCATCAGGTGCTCTCTGTCCTTCTGCTTGTTTCCAAAGCTCATGAAGAGCCTCATTCTTTTCATCAACATGCTCCTCATCAGCCAACCACTGTTGCACTTTCTTCTGTGTATCGGCAGAATAGTTGTTATGGCCGAACAATTCTATGAGTTGTTGAATATAATTTTTCATGAATCTTTTTCTTTCTTTTTTGGGCTTTATACACTAAATACAACTACTATGAACACACTACTTAAAAATATTGGAGAAAAAAATAAAAAAGAGGAGTACCTTCTTTAATTCGATCAATGCCAGATAAACCTGATGCTCTATAGTACGAATAGAAACATCGAGTTTATCAGCTATTTCTTTATGGCTTAATCCTCGAAAACGGCTAAGTTCGAATATCAACCGACGACGCTTCGGCATCTTTTCCAAGGTCAACTGAATAATCAACAGCATCTCCCTATAATATACATTATTCAAGATCTCTTCTTTCTCTGTCAATTCATAAAGAAAAGTCTTTTCTATAACCTCCGCCTGATATTCTTGCTCTACCTGTTGATGCTTAAAGATGTTCAGAACTATATTTCTAGTCATTATAAAGATATAATTGTCTAGTTCTTTATCATTATTCAGCCATAACTCCGGCTGCAGCCAAAGCTTACAAAAAACATCTTGAGCCACATCTTCTGCATCACTTTCCGATTTAAGCAGCATTTGAGCAAAGTTTTTTACTTTCGGAAAATTCACAGTAAAAAACCTCTGAAACTTTAATTCAATCTGCTTGTCGTTATTTTCCATCTCTCTAGTATTTTTCAGTGTTAACGGTTAAATCAAATGTACCATATATAAGGTTAAAGAAATGATTAATATAATATCTATTACAAGCTTATAATCTGAAAGCAAAATAAAAGATTAATAACACAATAAAAAAATATTATTACTGTTTTTTGATTTATTTTTTCAAGTAGCCATTACTACAAAGCTCCCTCAAACAAAACAAATGTAGATTACACACCCATAAAAATAAAAAAGGCTTTATGAATCAATGATTCATAAAGCCTATAAAGAATACTCGTACTCGAAGCGGGACTAATATAGTTACATTCAAACATATTAAAACACATTTATAATTACCTATAAAACAACACAATAAGAAATCTAAAAAACAATGCAAAGGTAATAAAATGTAATAGAATAACAAATAATTGCCCGTAAATTTGCCCGTAAAATTAGATATCATTATATTTGCCATAGATAAAAAATAAGATTATGGCAACTTATAGATTTGAGTTAAATGATAAGCCGTCAAGAAATGGAAAATATTCCGTCTTTTTACGGGTGACAGTAAACGGAATCAGGAAAAAGCTAAAGACCAGTATAGAAGTTAACAGAAAATCCGATTGGAATCCTACCCCCAAAGGTGATAATTGGATCAGACCTTCAGAACCAAATTCTAAAGCTTGGAACATGATACTATCCAAAACTATAGAGAAAGCCAAAGAAACCTATCAGGAACTTGCAATCGAAGGATCGGTTACATCAGGAAGAATCATATCAGGAATGAATGCAGAAGCAAATTCATTTTCCTTTATTAGCTATGCAGAAGAATATGCGCAACGTACCTATGAAGCCGGGGAATACCGAACATACACCAAATACATAACTCTTCTCAATAAATTAAAGTTTTTCATAAACGGGATCACCCCAACCGCAATACCTTCAATTCCACGCAACGGGAAAGAACTAGAAGAATATTTGAAGAGATTAAAGAAGGATTTACTTTTTAACGAGATAAATCTATCTTTCTTAAACAAGTTTAAAGCATATCTAAAGAAAGTTCCCAACTCTAAAAATTCTTCTCTAACCTTACACCCGAATACTATTAGTAAACAATTCGATAATTTTAAAAGTCTTTACAACAAAGGAAGAATAGAATTAAGAGAGAAAGGACTATCTCTTAAAAACAATCCTTTTGATGATTTCGAATGCGAAACCATTGATACAAACAAGGAAAAATTAACTATTGAAGAAATAGAATCTCTAAAAGCCTTACAGTTAGAGGAAGGCAGTTTAATATGGCATACTAGAAACTGTTTTCTATTAGCTTTTTATTGCGCTGGGATGAGAGCCGGGGATTTAATACAATTAAGAGAAAATAATATAATATACGAAAATGGAAGATGGCGGATAAGTTATCGCATGGATAAAACTGGAGTATTAAAAGAAATACTTCTACTCCCTGAATCAATGGCTATTATTACGAAATACGTAGACTTGAATAGCCGAACATCGAAGTATATTTTCCCCTTGCTTGATAATAAAGCGCCATACGCAAAAGCTGCCACCTGGGAAGAAAAAGAGCAACTCCCCTATGAATTAAAGAAGATGTTGCTTCAACATACCAACAGTAAAAACAGCTTATTAAACAAGTATCTAGGAAAATTAGGAGCATTGGCGGGAATCGAAAAGAAGATTTCCATGCATATAGCCCGGCACTCATTTGCTAATATAGCGAGACAGAAGAAAGCTAACGTTTATGACATCAGCAAAGCCCTAGGACATACTAGTTTAAAGATAACAGAAACGTATCTTTCGAAATTTGACACAACAAGTCAGGATGCAACAATGAAACAAGTATTTGAAACCAACAGTATTGATGAAGAATTATTAATAAAACAACTTCAGGGGATCGCTCCTGATAAATTAAGGGATATACTTAAAAGAATTGAAAAATAAAAAAATATAGATATGGAAGATGAAACGAGCAAAAAAATAGCAGAGCTTGCATTTGAAGCGGCCATGGGACAAAGATTCATACACCCTCCCAAAGACACCCTATTGGTTACTGGAGGGAAAAGAAAAATCAATTTTACACTCCCCCCTGAAGATCTTGAACAAATTAAAAAGGAAGAAGAGCAGCATCAAGAATCCTTTTTACGTATTTTGTTAAAATCCCCATTTGAAGAATATGCAAAAGCTATCTATCAAGCACTATCACAAATAAGGTATGCAAATGTTGAATTTTTAGAAGAATCAAGAAGGAAAGAAGTATTAGCTCACCTTCAGAAAGAGCTAGAAATCGCTACTGCCTTATTAGTATGTAAAACAGACACAAACGGAATCATCATTAGCAGTGCAAAAAAAAGATGCAAACTCCCCACTTTTTTAAAGCAGAAAATAGAAATGGCATTAGAATCTGAATATAAAGATGCCGATTTAGATTCTAGTCCTATGACCTACGATGAAGCAAGAGAAATACTTGAAAACGATTTATCCGAAGATGTGCATGACTTTATAGATAACTATTGGAGAGAATATGCGATAGAAGCTGGACTAAGTGCAGAAGAAATAGCGGGTGGATATAGCTATGATGATATCGACGATGATATGATAGAATATTATAGATCAGGATATTATTTAAAGAGAGAGATTACCATCGAACAAATTCAAGAGACTATAAACGAGTTAAAAGATCGGATAAAAGCTAAACAAAGAAAGGGCGCCCCAAGAACTAACGAAAGACAATACTCTGCATTGTTAGTCTTTATAAAATATGGTTGCAAAAAAAAACATGAACATCTAGGATATGCATATGAATGTTTAGATCATTGGGGCTTTATTGAAGATGAAATAAAAAACGGATGGAACAAAACAAATAAATACGCTAATATTCAATACATGAAAAGGTTATTTGATGAGTGTACAAACTATAAATTAGTTATCAAATCAGATACCAATTACCAGATATCATACTAAATAGAACATAAATAATAAATACAGTCCTATTAATGTTCTAATAATAGAATATTAATAGGCTTTTTGTACGCCATAATGTTCTAAAAATGGAACATTATGGCGTATCACTTTCTACGATTAAGTTCTACAAAATACTATCAATCAAACAATTACATTATATTACATTTGCATCACAGCAATCAGAATTAAGTTTTAACCTGTAAATATATGATGCAAATGGTAAATGAAAGTAATGCACCGGCTCCCCTCTCAATGGCGGTAGTTCCACAATCTTTTCTTAATGGATTGATGGACGAAGTAAGAGAAGTAAAAAGCCTTCTTCAAAAGAAATCAGAAGAAGAAGTTAATAGCCAATGGATAGAATCCACCCAAGTAAGAAAAAGACTTGGAATATCGGCTAAAACTTGGCAAACCTATCGAGATGAAAGAAGAATCCCTTTCAGCCAGTTCGGGCGAAAAATCTATGTGAAACGTGCCGACTTAGAGAAATTCATGGAGGATCACTACATAGATACCACTAAATAAGAAAGGGGCATGACTATGAAAGAAAAGAAAAAGGCAGCCTCCACGACTGCCAATCTCCTCCACGACAGGAGCAAAGATAACAAATCATCTCGAATAATCCAACAGATTCGCAAACTATTCTTAGATGGTGGCAAGTACACTAGTAAAGACTTAAACACTCTTACTGGCGGAAACGATAGCCGGAAAGTCATATCCGACCTTAGAAAAGAAGGCTGGAACATTAAAGACGTTCGTCTGGACGATAGAAGAAAACTATATTGGTTAGAGCCGGACAAACGGCAAATGTCTATTGATTGGGGAGGAGGAAGCAATGATTAGAAAATCGTTTGTACTTTATACAGAATGGGAAAATACATTTAATAAACTGTCGAATGAACTTGCAGGCGAACTCATTAAAGTAATATTTAATTATGTTCGTACTGGAGAAATACCACAAATTAATAATGCCGTAGTAGATGGAGTCTTTTCTGTTTTCCAACCGTCTATAGACCGTAATATAAGCAAGTCTGATGCAGCCATTGAACAACGCAAAGAAGCGGGAAAGAGAAGCGCCGAAAAACGTAAACGAGATGCAACGACCGTTGACGAGAGCAAACGAGATGCAACGACCGTAAGCGACTGTAAACGGACGTCAACTGTAAGTGTAAGTGATAGTGTAAGTGTAAATGACTCTCTCTCTCTTACTCTCTCTCCTTTGGTCGAGAGTGCAAGTGTGAGAGAGGGAGAGAGTGTGAGAGAGGAAGCAAATAAGGTTTTCGATCTCCAATCAATCAAAGAGCAACTACTATCTGACGAAACATGGAAAGAATCCGTTTGTATGCAATCTACTTTAGGCGTGTCTTTCATTTCTATACTTCCCGCCCAGCTAGACAAGTTCATAGCCTATATCGTTTCAATCGGAGAAGAACGGAGTATATCAAACATATCAGACGCAAAGAGAAGGTTTACTTATTGGTGGCAGAATCACGGAAGAAAGGAGGTACAGGATGAAAACAAACAAGTATACCCCGTTCCCAGTTAAAGGAATGCCGAACGTACCTGAAGCAGAACAAGCCGTTATCGGTTCACTTCTTAGCTTCGGCGGCAACAGAGTATTCGACGCCATATCTCCCGAACTGAATAAAGATATGTTTTATGATAACCGGTACGCTGTATTGTATGATGCTATCCAGTCGCTTTATGCAAGCAATAAACCGTGTGATATAGTATCTGTATCAAACGAAGTCCGCTCAATGGGGAAGATTGAAGAAGTGTCTCCACACTTCATAGCGGAAACCCTCAATTACGGATTTGATTCGTTTCATGCCGTCGAACATGCTTTGATGGTAAAACAGAAATATCTACAACGGAAAGCTATTGAATTATCTCATATACTCCAACAACAAGCCTATGACGATACAGAAGATATCGGCGATGTCCTTTTCAATGCGGGGAAAGCACTGGAGAAAATGCAACAGGATTTAATCGGTCAAAATGAATCCCAGTCATTTAAAGACATTGCACAATCCGCATTAAAAAACATAGAGAGGAAGATGGGATTGTATAGTAGCGGAAAACAGACAGGAATAACAACCGGGCTACAAGACCTTAACGATATTAATTCCGGTTGGCACGGTGGCGAGCTGATAGTATTGGCAGCACGTCCAGCCATGGGAAAAACCGCTGTATCTCTACATTTTGGAAAGTCGGCAGCTAGACAAGGTATTCCAGTAGTCATTTTTTCTTTAGAAATGGATTCTGTCAGCCTGTATGAACGTTTCATTGCTTCAGAATCCAATGTACACCCCAGCAAATTAAGGTCCGGCAATATAAGCCAAGATGAGCTACAGCAAATAGATAAGGCAATAGGGGGAACTTTATACAGCTTACCGATAACAATAAACGATAATGCAGCTATAGGTATGAGTTACATCCGTGCGATGTGTCGTTCATACCATCAGCAAAATAACTGTGGGATGGTGATAATAGACTATCTACAGCTGATAACCGAAAGCTCAAATGGGACAAGAAACAGAGAACAGGAAATAGCCCGGATGTCCCGGGAAGCAAAGATTATCGCTAAAGAATTGAATGTACCTGTTATACTTCTGTCACAACTCAACCGGGAAGTAGACAAAAGACAGGATAAAAAACCTATTCTTGCAGACCTTCGGGAATCGGGAGCCATTGAGCAGGATGCGGACATGGTTATATTCGTCCATCGTCCAGAATATTACGGCATCAGTGTTAAGGATTCATCCGGGCATGAGATTTACAACTATGGTGAATTGATTATAGCCAAACACCGAAACGGTTCTGTCGGAACTGTCAAATTCAAGCATAACGGTTCCCTTACAAAGATATTCGACTACGATACGAAAGGTTATACAGAAAACAACCCTTTCTAATGAACATTGATTTTATTCTCTAACTATTTAGAAAACTGTGAAAGATGAAAACAATAATAGATCATAATCCGCACATTGCACTATCAGACCTAAAAGAGCTGTTCAGGCTTTCTGAAGGATCGGCAAGTTTTACTGCTAATGGAGTACAATACACTATCGTTTTTTCGCTAGAGGAACAGATATGCGCCTTTATATGGGTGTATAACGGGAAGAGAAAGCAAGAAAAGATAGAGTTAAGAAAAGAGCCCAGCAATTTAGGACAGGGCTATGTGTGGTATTTTGTTTGTCCATGCACAAGGCGCAAATGTCGAAAACTATTTTTAGACGGGAATATTATAGCAAGCCGGTACGCATTTAATCACGTCTATAGCGTCCAAACGGAAAATAAGCAAGATATATTCTTCCGCAAGTTAGGCAAATTGGATGATCCAAGCAAAAAGTACGGGAAACCACTATACCGGGGGAAAATAACACTCTACGGTAAAAAAATACAGAAGTACAGAAAAAGACAACAAATCATCAATGAAAACATAGGGAAGTATATTCCTTCATTCATGTTCAAAACAAAGAAAAATCTATGAAACTAAGAGAATATCAAAACAACATAGCCATACAGGCATCCGACAAACTAACGGCTTTCGGATGCTGTTATCTGTCAATGGAATGCCGGACAGGGAAAACACTCACAGCCTTATTTGCTACTGATAAATTCAACGCAAGAAGTGTTTTATTCATCACCAAGCTAAAAGCCATCCCCAGCGTAAAAAGCGACTATATCGCACTACATCCGTCTTTTCAACTGGAAGTTGTCAATTTTGAAAGCAGCCACAAGGTAGCAGGAAAGTACGACCTTGTGATAATTGATGAGGCCCATTCACTTGGAGCATATCCCAAGCCAAGCAAGCGTACACAGGAGATAAGAACCATTTGCGAAGGTTTGCCCGTGCTTTATTTGTCCGGCACACCTTCACCCGAAAGCTACTCACAGCTATATCACCAGTTTTGGGTATGCAGCAAATCACCGTGGAAAAGCTATAAAAGTTTCTATAAATGGGCGAAAGAGTACGTATATACACGGCAGAAGAAAGTAAACGGGTATCTCATAAACGACTACTCATGTGCCAATAAGCCAAAGAAAGACAATGATACTAAAAACCTGTTTATCTCTTACTCCCAAGAACAGGCCGGTTTTGAGGTGAATATCAACGAACACATATTGCAGGTACAGATGAAAAACAGGACCGGGGAATATATCAGAAGATTACAAAACGATTTGATTGTAGACGTAAACGGCTATACCGTCCTAGGGGATTCACCGGCAAAGCTTTTGACTAAATTACATCAACTATCTTCCGGGAGTGTAATTTCCGAGAATGGCGAGCATTTGATATTTGACAGCAGTAAGGCGGATTTTGTGAAGAGCTATTTCCAAGACAGGAAGATTGCATTGTTCTACGTGTACCAGTCCGAAGCGGAGTTATTGCAGTATGTCTTCCCGAACTGGACAGACAGCCCGGAAGAGTTTCAAGTCTCCTCAAATAAAGTCTTCATATCACAAGTTCGCCGGGCACGTGAAGGTGTGAGACTTGATACAGCAGATGCTTTGATTTTCTTTAATCTCGAATTTAGTTATCTATCATACGAACAAGGGAAGAACCGCCTAGTTTCAAAAGAGCGCACCAGCCCGGCAGATGTTTACTTCCTCTGTTCTGATTGTGGCATTGAAAACAAGATACTGGAAGCGGTACACGGAAAGCAAGACTTTACACTTTCGTACTATGGCAGAGCTAGAAAGTAAGATACAGGCTCGCATCATCAAACGGTTAGAGGCAGAAGGTTATTATGTGGTTAAATTGATTCTCACGAATAAACCGGGTATTCCTGATCTGTTATGCCTAAAAAACGGGAAGGCGTTGTTTATCGAAGTGAAAAGACCGGAAGAAAAGCCCAGGCCTTTGCAAGAATACCGGATGAATGAATTGAGAAACCTGGGGTTTGAATGTGAAGTAAGAAGAGAATGAACTACCGAAATCTGACAGGCAAAATATATTCAGCCAAAATAAAGCGAGCGAAAACCACTTTCACCTGTCAGATGAGTAAGAGTACCAAAAAGAACTGATTATCATTTTCGCTCACCTTAAAATGAGCGAGAGCAACATTTAAAAGTTATGGAAGCAATTAAAGAATTAAAGAAAGAGTTCATTAAGAACAAATAAAGCGATTTAAGCCATTTTTCTTTTGCGGGATGATAAGATGTTCATCTTTGCGGAAAAAGTTGCTAATACAAAAACATTATTTGAATATGGAAAGATTAAAGAGCATAAAACGCCCACCATTAAAGGACAAATTTAAAAAGTACGGTGATTCTTTCGAATTGGTATCTAAAAACGAAAATAACCGAATGTACTGTTACCGAAGAACTACCCCGGAAGGGATTGTATATTTTGAGGTGTTCCGGTCGAACTTAGAGAAAGACGAAAACGGAAAGGTTTATGAATCCTATCCCAGTACATCACAATTTGGTGACACAGCTTGGTGTATCAGAGACGGCAAAAACGCCCAGAAGAAAATACAAAAGTATATGCAACAGGAATATAAATAAAAAAGGGTTTGCGAATTAGGCATTTTCTTTTCTTGAATGAACAATCTATCGCATGAAGCGAGAAAATAGCTTAGACGCAAACAGGATACCAAATAAAGGTAATTAAGAGAGCATTGCTCAACTAAATAAATTATTAACCAATTCAAATTTCAGAGTTTATGAAACAGAGTGTATCTTTTGGAGTAAAAAAAGACAGTGAAAAATTTCTTTATGTGAGAAAAGGTGATAATAACGAGGTCCTTATCACTAAAACAGTAAACGGGGGATCCGTAACGGAAGAAAACACCGTACACCTTGATGCGGAAGAAGCCCGTAAACTGGGGATTCAGTTGCTAAAATTTGGTAACGAAGAACTGCCAGAATCCGGAATAGACCTTAAGGCGGAATCTTTCGTGGATAAAATCACGGTGTACAGAGGAATAAACCCGGACGAAACACCGGCCAATCTCGCAGTTATCACCATTGATGAAAGCGACGAGGCCAGACAAGTAAGGGAAGATAGCGGAGAGGAGCCCGGCTTTTCCATTGAAGGGGAAGAACTGGAAAAACTCATTTCCGCACTGGCAAAGATTGTATAATTACTAGCAAATTCAAGACCAAGCAATGAACATTAAAAATTACAGAGTAGAAGATGTTGGTATAGGATTAGGGCTTTGTACCGACAAAGATTTTATTCCAGTTTCATACGCTGAAGGGGAAGAACTGGCTAAACACTTACGCCGTACCATCCCGCTAAAGACTAAGACAATTATGTATGAACACCCGGATGTGGGATTGATTGAGATTCTCCGGGAAGATGCTATAAAAATGCTGAAAACATTAGACAGCATCTCCTGATTCGGGAACAAAAAAAGATGTTTAATATTTTAATTTTAGAATTATGAAAAATAAAGTTTATTCGATCGAGAACCAAGACGGTTTAAATTTCAGTGTACAAAAGACATCACCGTGCGCCATTACGCACAAGGGAAAGGAGAAGTTACCCGAACAGATTACTTTTCTTTTTGAGGGAATTGATCCTGAATCAGATCTGAAAGGAGATAATGATCTGGTATGTAGTATCACTAAAGAGGAGGCCGTTAAATTGGCAATCCGTTTACTAAAACTTAGTGCGGAGAGAGTACCGGAACATGGGCTATTATTAGACAACTATTCAGGACATGATTTTTCCGTTCATCATGCAATAGAAGATGAAGTACATATCAATGAGCCGATTTTTGAGATCGAAGATATGAAAGCGGAAGATATTGCAGAGGATGGAACAATTTCCGTATGTCTTACTAATGAATCAGCAAAAGAGTTAATTAAAGTACTGGCAAAGATTTTATAACCAATACCGGGCAGGGATGCTTTATTGATTCTCTGCCCGGAATAAACCTATAGGATTTATGAATAAAATAAAAGAAGATGAATGCTACGAATATTATGAAGCATTGTTTGAAGGCTACAAAGTTAGCTTTAAAGTGGAGAAAAACATCAAAGAATCCGTTATAAATCTTTTAATGATTGAGGATCTGAACGATGTCGATAATTTGCACCTTGAGTATATCAGAAGCTTTAAACTGGATATAGCTATGTTAGAAGCTTTCTTTAAAACAGATGAAGGGCTGGATTTTATTACTCAATGGAAAAAGGGACACCCCGGCGAAACGTTTTTCTATGATGAAATGATGAAAACGCTAAAAAAAAATATAAGGTCAACCCTAGTTACTTTAATAGAATGCCAAAAAGAAGGGTTAAAGCAGATAAATAAAGACGTATCTAAGGAAATCTTCAAAGGCAAAGACTTTTGTCAATAATGCTATAATAGAACAAATCACTTCTCATTTTATAAACCTGCCCGGTGAAGGAGCCGGGCACTAGATTGAATTAATATGAACGAATTAAAAATTACCGATGTTGTCGATCAGAAAGCGTTTGACCAACTAGAAAAACTAAAATCCGAACTTGATAGCACTTTGGCGGCTTATAAAAAGGCTGGGGATGCTATGGCAGAGGGACTAAAGATAAAGCCGGGCCCATACAGCGAACTGATAAGCAAAGCCAAGGATTATTATGTCGCTATTGAAAAAGTGTATACTCTGGAGGATAAAATAAAGAGAATACAAGAGGAGCAGAAGAATGTATTACTAAATTTAAATGCAGAAGTGCAAAAGCGGGTTAAATCTATTCTTGATGAAGTTGCCGCAAATGACAATCTTAAAAAGACAATTAGCACTACCAACACCGCCCGTCAACAAAATTCCTCTCTTATAAACAAAGAAGCTGCTGAAATTGAAAAAGCAAATACCGCTAAACGTGAAGCCTATCAGGTAGACCAAGAATCATTAAGGATAGCTGATAGTATATTAGGAACCAGGCAGCAAAATATTGTCCGGCTAAATCAACTAAACAAAGAACTAAAAGCCGTAGCCGCTTCTCAAAAAGATTTGGAAGAGAAAGAAAAGAAAGGGTTGATTACATCAAACGAAGCGGGTAAACAACGTCTGGAACTTGTATCACATGAAAGAGATTTGAAACAGTCCAAGCAGGAACTTAACAGAATCTTAGTAAACGAAGAAAAGACTATTCAATCATCGGAAGGAAGCTATCAGCAATTATCCCTTCAGCTTGAAAGGATGAAGATTGCCTACAAACAAATGAATGATGAGGAGGCTAAATCTACAGGTGGAAAGAAATTGGCAACCGAGATACAACAACTTGACACCTATCTGAAAGAAGCATCCGCTTCCATGGGAGAACATCAAAGAAAGGTGGGGCAATACGAGAATGCCGCTAAAGGACTAAGAACCGAATATAGAAACATGATTGAAGAGATAGCTCTTCTAACATTGCAATATAGGACTTTGACAGCAGAAGAACAAAAGAGTGCATCCGGCAAAGAACTTCAGCAGAAGATTGATGAAATGATTCAAAAAGCCTCAACCCTGAAAGATGCCATGGCGGATGTACAAGATTCTGTATCTAAAGGTGCAAGTGATACGTTTGCATTCGACGCAATATCGCAAGGGATAGACACTATTGTGTCAAGTATGGGAGCAGCTACCGGAGCGGCCCATCTATTAGGGATATCGGACAAAGAACTGGAAGAAATACAGACCGATCTTCAAGCGGCTTTTGTTATCAGTAATTCGATTATCAGGATTCAAACTGCATTACAAAAGCAAAGTTCTTTAATGAAAGGAGTTGCAGCTATTCAAGAAGCCGCATTGACTAAAGCTACAAATTTGAATACTGCCGCCCGAGGGAAAAATGTCGTTGTAACTAAAGCCGCAATAGTTGCGCAAGCGGCTTTTAACCTTGTGGCTAAAGCAAATCCTTATGTTCTTCTGGCAATGGCATTAGTTACTGTTGTAGGAGCTCTAGCATTATACGCAAAAGGAACGGCAGATGCTTCCGAAGAACAAAAGCGTTTAAATGAATACGAGAAAGAGTATAGAGAATATCTCAGATATAAATCTCGCACTTTAATACAAGTCAATGATGAAAACATAAAAGGCCTTCAAAGAGAACTAGAAATAGCTAAATCCCGAAAAGCATCACTTTCTGAAACAAGGGCTTTAGAAGATGAGATATACAAAGAACGTCTCATTAGAAATAATAAATTGCTCGGTTTTTATAGCGAAGAAGTCCGTAATATAGATCAAAACAAGGACAAATTAGAACAATATAAGGACCAGTTAAACAGAGTTTATCAGGCTATAAGGGATGGATATAAAGAAGTGTCTATTGATTTAAATTTAAACGGGGAAATAAGCAAAAAGGAAGTCCAAGACGCAAAAGATTTACTCCAGCAAAAAATAGATGAAACAGAAGAAAAAATACAGATTGGAGTTGAACTTGTTACGGAAAACAAGGACCTGAAATCAGAGCAAGCAAGGATTAGGAATCAAAGAATAGAAGAAAACAAGCAAATTGCAGACAAAGAAAAATCCCTTATTCGAAAGGCGGAAGATGAGAAGGTTCAATTAATCGGAGACGGCTTCACCCGTCAACGTCTACAAACGGCTGCATCCTTTCAACGTAGAATAGAAGATTTAAAGCAACAATTGAAAACAGAATCCAATCTGACAGTCAAAGGAAGACAGGCAATCAACGAGCAAATAAAAGCATTAGAGCAACAACAAGCTAAAAACTTGGAAGATATAAACCGTAAGCAGCAACAAGCCGAACTGGAAGAGTATCGACGTACGCAAGACGTTGCCATCTCCATACAGGAAGAAGGAGTTGAAAAGAAATTAATGATTGCGCAAGTTGAATACGAGCGTCAAGTTCAAGACCTTCAGAACCTAATAGTAAACGATGACACTCTCACAGAGAAGCAAGTAGCCGCCTTGTATGACAGAATAACGTTACTTGGGAAACAGTACCAAAAGGAAAAAGCTCAAATAATCATAGATGAAAACAACCGCCTTGCAGAAGCGGAAATTTCCAATCTTAGTACCAGTGCTTTAAACGAGCAAAATATTCTTGACAAGAAATATAAAGAAGGGAAAATAAGCAGAGAAAACTATGAGAAAGAAAGCCTTGCTATCACTGCCAAATACTCAAAAGAAGCTATACGGCTACAGATCGCTCAAGCGGAAGCCGAACTTGCAGAACTGGATGTCAATTCGGAGAGGGCGAAAGAGTTGCAGGATGCAATAGACAATTTAAAAACGCAACTTGATAATTTGAATATAGGGACATTTAACGAAAAAGACAAAGCCATTGCCAAATTTACTAATGCTCTCCAAAATATGCAAAGTGTAGCACAAGATTCACTAGGAGATACAGCCGACATTTTTAGTGCCTTCACTGATATAATCAACAAGTTTGTAGAAAGCGGAGTAAGCAACTTTGGAAAATTCTGGGAAGAGCTTGATCCCACCGAGAAAGCTAGTATGATTCTTCAAGCTACCGCCCAACTTATGAACGGAATAACCTCTATTATGACATCTGCCTTTGATACTCGCATTGAGCAAATAGAAGAAGAACAGGAAAAGAACGAGGAAGCCGGAGAAGAGGAGAAAGAACGGATTGAAGATCTGGTTAATAGTGGAGTTATAACCAAAGAAGAGGGTGAATCAAGAAAGAGAGCAGCAGACAAAGCAACAGCAGATAAAAACAAGGAATTGGAAAAGCAGAAAGCTGAATTGGAACAGAGGCAGGCCAAGTGGCAAAAGGCAAACTCCATTGTTCAGACAACTATTGCTACCTCTCTAGCAATAATGCAAGCATTTGCGCAGGCCGGGCCTATTGCCGGTCCTATCCTTGCTGCTGTTATAGCCGCTATGGGAGCCGCCCAAATTGCAATTATTGCCTCCCAGTCTGTACCTAAATACGCAAAGGGAACCGACAACCACCCCGGAGGATTGGCTATTGTGGGTGATGGAGGTAGACAAGAAGTGATTGAAACGGATAACGGTGCTTATATTACTCCATCCGTTCCCACATTAGTAGATCTCCCTAAGAGAGCAAAGGTTATTCCGGATCTTATAGATTACCGAAAAATGGTTCTTCATTCCGATGCATTAATGCTAGATCGACAAATGAGAAGCGGAGATAATGGAGAGCCGATAATAGTAAATGTAAATAATAACGTTGGTAGATTAGAGCAAAAGTTTGAGGATATAACTGGCGAAACAAAGAAAATAGTCAAATACCTAAAGAAAGGAACTAATCTAGCCGATTGGAAAAAAAGCGAAAGAAAAATTTAAATAATCATTTAATAGAATATTAATATGTTATACACCGACCTAGATAAAATCCCGCTGGATACATTCATCGATGTATTCACCGGAGATAAAAACAAACTAATTATCGAAGGAAACCACTCTGAAGAAGAACTATCCGAACAATCGGAAAAGCTCATCACCGAATACGTGGAAATAATCGGAGGCGCCTCTTTTTTGTCTGAAATGTCCCAAAGAAACAATATCATCAATCTTCACATAAAGATTGAGTATATGAAAATTGTAGAAGTCATGATTGCTAATAATGATTGGGAATATGCAGCAGAAGCTCTTTCCCAACTAGGATTTCCATACCCTTCTTCCGAACATGATAAGATACGCAAAAAAGTAGCTTCCATCCTTTCTTTGAGTAAATATATGCTTGAGCGGATAAATGCCAAGGAAAAGCCCGAAAATGTCTCTAAAATGGATAAAAACTACTTTGTCCGTGAACGTGTCGCTGTGATGTCTCATTATGGGATGCAAATCCGGAAGAATGAGATCAGTGCAAAAGAATATGCTTTCATGGTAAAGCGTATGTGTGAAGATATTAAATTAATGAACAATCATAAAAGAAAGTAATTATGTTTAGATGTCAAATATTGATAAACGGGATATCCTACGAAGCGACTGACGATCTCAAAAATTGGGACGATTTCGGTATTTCGCAAAAAAGATCAAATTATGATGGAGTAATCCGTTCTTTTAGTACAAGCTTTGAATTTGTAAAACGCTCCTACAACCTTTTAAAGGAAGAATTTGAACAACATTATCTATCTGCAAAGGCTGCAATAGTATTCTATCTACGAAATAATAGTTGGAACTGGGATGAAGTTTTCCGGTGTGCTTTGGATTTCTCTACCTATTCGGATGATGGTTATGTAGTTTCTATCAATGCCATTGACAATACACTGGCCGCTATTATTAAGGCTAAGAAGAGCATTCAATATGAATATCCTGTAGCCGATCTTGAAACTACTACCCTAAAGTATGATGGATTAAAATTTCAATATGAAGGCAAATATACACTAGGTGGGCAATCTTATGAATCGGATGGAGTGGCATACATAAATATTCAAAAAACCTTTGCTTCCACAAGTAGTCCTTACCATTACTCAATACCTTTATACAAACTAGATAATAGTGAACTTCCAAAACTGGATTCTCCATTGCGTTTTGATGACGTTTCTTTCACAGAGCTATCAAATTTGGAGGAATGTTCTCCATTTATAGAAGCCCTATCTGATATTCATGTTGATATTAGTTTTAGAACAGATTATTATACAACAACATACGCTGGAGGGACTAAAAAAATATATCTACTGATATTAAAAAAAGATTCAACAGGAAATGTTACAGAGATTAAATCTTATGAGAGTGATGGGTTTTATAAATATATAAATGAAGTTATACCTGTTGATTTGGCAAAAGGAGAATCTGTTATTTTTGCAACACGTGTAGTTTTCAGTGTTGAGCTCGCTAATAATATTGATATTGCTTTTCCTAACTTCTCTTTTGTAGTAAATTTTAAATCTAAAATAAAATCAGTTGATATCGACGTAATCTCCCCCAAAACAATCCTTTCCAAACTATTGGATAGTATGACAGAAAACACGATAGAACATTCATCTGGTATCGATTATACATTCCCGTCATCTGGCGGAATCGCTTTTAACCGATTATTAGAGAGAACGTATATCATGGCTGCCGAAAGTGCCCGTGGACTTCCTAAAGCTAAAATATACACCTCTTACAAAAAGTTCTGTGAATGGATGGAGACCGAATTTGGCTATGTCCCCATTATAAATGAAAATACTGTAACTTTCAGACACCGTGATAAACTGTTTAGCTCAACAGTAGTCAAGGATTTGGGAACAAAAATAAACGACTATGGGTTAACAGTAAATGATTCTTTGATATACTCCTCTGTCAAGGTTGGATATGACAAGCAAGATTATGACAGTATTAACGGACGTGACGAGTTCCGGTTTACCAACGAATTTAGTACAGGGCTAAAACTTACCGACAATACACTTTCCTTGATAAGCCCGTATCGTGCCGATGCTTATGGAATAGAGTTTCTTGTTCAAAAGAGGGGAGAAGATACAACAGATAATGATAGTGATAATGATGTTTTTTTTGTAGATTGTGTAAAAGATACTTCTACCGGAATATTGGATTTAAACAGGCCATATTCTGAAAGTCAGCTTTCCGGCTTGTTAAGTCCGGACACTATGTTTAATCTCAATTATTCTCCACGCTTTATGTTGGAAGCTAATAAGAAATACATAGGAGCGTGTACTAACATGCTTAAATTCACATCTTCTGACGGAAATAGCGATGTTTCTATAGATGGAGTAAAAGAGACGGATGATTTCTCAATCCCTGAAAGATTATTTACGGTATCAGAGGTTGAAGTAGAGACTAGCGATATTAGTGCTCCGGATGATTTGCTAGGGTTGGTATCTTTGAATAATAAAGGGAGAATCATTACAGGGTATATCAAGCAAATAAAATCCTATATTGGTAAAGCTAAATCATCCTCTTATACACTGATCGTAAAGGATATAAAAAAGTAATCAAAATGGAGGAACATTCATATAAAGTTTGTACATTTGTAATGTAGTGTTGTGCGACACTATAGTTCGTTTTGACGAAAACGCCATTAGCCTATTACGTGTAAAATCCCCTGCTATCAAAAGAGACAACAGGGGATTTTTATAATATAAGAATTACATAATCTCTACATAGCAACAATAGAAACGGACGTATTTATTACACTAGAACAATCTTTATTTATAAAAAAAGTCTCCTCATTTAATATTAAAGCTCCAACATTATTAGAAGCCCTATATTTGTGGTCTATAACCCAGTAACTATCATCAGGATATGCAGTTTTTAAATAATTAGATAATTTTTCCTGTTCTGATTCATATCTAGCCTTACACCCTTCTATTTGTGCCACAAATTCTGCATATTCTATTGACATAGTATCTTTTTCACTTTTATATGAATCAATAATAATTCGTAATTCCTTACTTCGTTTTAATGCTTCATTTGCAGAATGTAAATGTTCCTGATAATAGGAATCATTTTGTTTAATACTGTCTATAGAAAATTCCCTTAGATTCCCCCAAGATACAGGCTCATAACTTTTAAAATTGTCCAGATTTTCTTTCAAGTAATCTTTAACAGCTCTTTTAGCTTTGTCTTCATTTGATGAAGAACAGGCCCCAACACACATAAAGCCTATTAATAGAATTATTAAATTAAGGCTAATTCTCTGCTTTCTTTTAATCATACTAAATACTATTACTAATTAACGATAATGTGTTTATATTATAAATGCACAAACGTACAAAAAGCCGAAACAAAAAACAAGTCTTGCAGATATTTTTGCTTAGAAGGTAATTCTCAATCACCTTTTATACAAAGTGGAAAACATCGATGAGGCTGTAAAAAAAGCAATACGAACGTTTTAAAATAAATCATTTGCTATTGTCGGATATAATGCTTAATTTTGAACATGTCTAAATAAAGAGCGTATGAAGCTATGCGCAACCGTTAACAGTCGTTTGGGGTTTCTATTTTGGGAACCCCTCTTTTTATGCCTTCTACAGGCTTTTTCATTGGCAAAAATAACAAGGTTTTGACAAGGGTAAACGAACAATCACCCTAAGATGAATTGTCAAATAACGGTAAGATTACGGTAAGGACAAAACAAAAAAAATGGTAAGGTTTTGGTAAGGGTGATTAAGCAAATCACCGCAAGATTACCGCAAGGGTAGTTTGATAAACAACCCAAAGGTTACCCAAAGGAAAATCTAAATCCGTAGATTCTACGTATTTAAATTACAGGAGTTATGGTTTATGACGTCAATAATTCAATTAATGATAGCAACAACAGGCCGTAATGATTAACCAGTCGAAATTTCGACCGGTTAACCGTTAGGAGAATATTCCTACCGTCTGATTATCACCATCAACGCAAAATTGCGTTGACGTAAAAAAGGAGCAACACACAAAGCATTGCTCCCTTATTGTTCATCACATCGTCACGACGGGACGGCCAAATAATATAAATATTGTATGAATGATTAGCCCTACAGAAACAAAGGGCAATACCTTTGATTACTTTCGCCATCTCAACGGCTAAAATACTATTTGATACGGCAAAGATATAAAATTAGCGGATCATATCAAAATGCGGGTTGATGTCTCCACAAAATTGTGAACAGATATCCCTTTATTATTCAACAGCATATTTACAGCACCTTAAATAATAATCACTTAAATTATTGATATTGACTATCATAGCACTTTTCATTTGCATTCATATTCTATTGCATTATGGATAAATATCTTTGTAAAGAGGCTATTTCGGCCTCAACAACAAGTTTTTGAAAGGCTTCCGGCTTATTCTCTGTATGAGATTCTTCCAGTGCTTTATAGTAGCTTATTTTATCCTCATTGCTACCTTTTAAAGTAACCAATGTATACCCATTCCGTAAAAGATAAAGATTCATCAATAAACGTGACGTTCGCCCGTTTCCATCAATAAACGGATGAATACGTACAAGTTCGTCGTGAAGATATGCGGCTATAAGTACCGGATGTACTTTTTCTTCTTCCATCTGCCGGAACTTTATCATAAAATCCTCCATTTGCTTCTGTATCAAATAAGGTTGTGGCGGCATGTGGGTACTACCGGAAATCATAACGGGAACGGTACGGTATTTCCCGGCATTTTCACGGTCTATTCCATGCAAGATAAGAGCGTGTATTTCTTTGATAGTACGTTCGCTTATCTCTATATCCTTCTTCGCTATATCTTTGATATAATCAATAGCCTCGCTATGATTGATAGCCTCCAGATGTTCACGCATAGACTTGCCGGATATGGTAACGCCTTCATTTACTACTAGGGCGGTTTCCTGTAATGTAAGGGTATTACCTTCGATTCGGTTACTTTCGTAAGTATATTCTATATCTAAGGCATCCTGTATCTTTTGCAGCGCATCTTCCGGTAATGGACGTAAAGCGGATAACTCCCCTTTGAGTGTATCAGCCCTATCTAATAACAGTTTTAAATCTTCATTCATGACTATTCTACTTTGATACTATAAAACAATTTCCCCGCTTTCTATTCTATCCAGCAACCGGGACAAATCCGGCACACTATTTATATTGTAATTGGTATCTCTTATGCGGATCACTCCAATAATACCACCGGAAGAAGAAGGTGCAAACAGTTCTGTAATATCAACCTCTAAAGCATTGGCAATCTTTTCCAGTGTTTCAAGCGTTGGATTTCCATTTATAGCCCGGCTTAAACTTTCTTGCTTAATACCCATCTTTTCCGCAAGTTGGCTCACTGTGATGCCTTTTTCTTTACATACTTCTTTTATTCTCATGATAATGACATTTTAAGTTATAATTCAATTTATGTGCAAATATAGGAATAAATAACTCAAAAGTTATATCTCATAGTTAAATATAGTTTAAAGCATCATTATTTTTCATTTAGACAATTGCAGTTATGATATTAAGAGTTATATTTGCACTGTAATAATAACAATAAAAGTTATAAAGATATGGCACGTTACGATTTAAGCAAAATAATGAAGAGAGCTCACAACCTTTATAAAAACGCCCGTGCAAAGTACCCGACATTTTCCGATGCACTTCGTAAATCTTGGAGTATGGCAAAATTTGAGGTTAAAGTAGCTGAAGAACGCCAAGCAATCGAAGCGGAGACAAAAGCACGTGAAGCAAAGGTACGTGAAGAGAACGAGCAAGCCGCTATTAGTTCGGTTCTCCTTCAGGCACAAATCGAAGCCGACCGGATCAGAAGAGAAGCGGAAGCTAAAGCGGAACGCATGAAAGGCGAGATAGCAGCACGCAAAGAGGGCATCTCTTACAATGAGTATCAAAACCGTATTAGTCGTGCAATGGGCTACGGGTGTGGCTCGTATTGCGGTGATTGATTATTAACTGGATAGGGTCGTAAAACGCTACCCCATCATAAAATATACACTATGACAGAAACAAAGGTTTACAAGCTTCACGAGAGCAAACAAGTAGAGGATATTGCTACTATGTTGAAGGTAGAAGGGATAAAACATAAGGTATTCGAATACGAAGAGTACACAGCAATAGAAGTGACCGGCACACCATTAGAGATAATAAGAGCCTCCACAATATACCAACAGGTTACAACCATTAAACTATAACGAGATGGAGATATTGATCGTATTTGGATGCCTATACACTGGCTATAGGATATTCAGGAATAAATAAGAACACTTCTTTGATATTTAACCAATTATGAACGATACATTAATTATTTGTATCATCCTTCTTGCTTTCTGCATCTGGGATGAGATGTTTAACGATAACAACAGGAATCCGTCAATATAAAAATAACTATGAAAATGAAGATTGAACCCGCCAGCAAAGAGCGGACAGAGCAAGGAGAGCAGTTTATCGAAAGACTGCTGAAGATTCTACAGAACAACGATAAAGTTACGGTTAACATTATGTATTGCCAGACTTGCGTTATTGATAGCTTAGCTACTATAGACTCCGGCACCAGTTATAATGTAAATCTAGGCAAAGACGGTTGCACCGTACTAAATGAAATGGTTTATAACTCACATCAATAAAAGGATATTATGTACGCATCATTAGAAGATGAAATAAGAGCTGTTCTCGACAGAATGAAGAGGCAGAATAGAGAAATAGAAAGGCTTATTTTAAAGGACAACGGCATGAAGGTAACAAAGTGTACCGGAAAGTCTAAAAGTAATAAATTCGACCTTAGAAAGCTTAACAAAAGAAGTAAATAACCATCAAGACTATATCAACTATGGACTTATACGAAATTTTATTGCAAAGACTTGTATTTCTGACTGATGAATACTTGCAATTAAAGGAAAGAGTTAAGGAGTTGGAGAACGAAGCAAAAATTAGAAATTCGACTGCTCCGAGGATTGTGAAAATGAGAATAGAGAAAGCAAAATAGAATTGTGCTAGGGGCTACGGTTCCGACACATGAAAGTTGACGCCATCAACAAAGCCACCCCGGTAACAATACGGTTGCCGGGTTTACCTTTAAAAGGATCCGATTATGAACATACATCAAACATTACCCCGTACCGATTGCACCCACTTTGCCAAATGTGGTGAACGCTCCATAGCCTATTGCCGGAGATATGGCGCACATGAGTGCCTTTCGTGCCGGCTGGTTAAACGGAAGCCAAAGAACCGGGTTATAGTGGACGGAGTAGAACGGAAGAGGTGCACACATTGCGGCAAGGTTCTTCCCCTTCATCGCTTCTATGATCGCACGGTGTTCCAGAACGGCAAAAGCTATCATTTAAAAACGTCATGGTGTCGGCTGTGTATGTCCGGTGCTCAATGCGAAAGAAATAAGAGAAAATTAGCGAACGCAAATTTGCGTCGGCCTCTTACAAAAATGAATGGAATATAAAACAATAGCTTTCAAATATAATCGATTATGAAAACAAGAATCATTAAAAGCACTGAACTCAAAAATGAGCCGAGTGCGCACAAAAGAACTATGTCCTCCGTGGAGATTGCGGAAATGACCGGAAAACTACACCATCATGTTTTGCGGTCTATCCGAGCAATGGAGTCGGCATGGGTGAAAATAGGTGGAACCAATTTTGGTTTTACCTCTTACACTGACCAATGGAATAGGCAAAAACCCATGTATCTACTAGACTACCGGGAATGTATGTACATCGCTACCAAGTTCAACGACGAAGCCCGTGCAAAGTTAATTCTCCGTTGGGATGAACTGGAGAAAGAAGACAGGGCAAAGGAAAGTAATGCCCTAGGTCCGGCAGATTCCGGAGCAAGTCATACGGTACACGAGCTTATCGAGTGGGTAGGCGCTTTGCAAAGGTTAGGTGGAGCGGATAAAACCGCAACGCTGGAACTAATGAAGAAGATAGCGGAAGAACAGGGTTTGCCAATGATTGATATACCCGTTCCTACGGAGAACACCAACCAGTCCATAAAACGGCCAAGCATTGAGAAGATTACACCATCCCCTGCAAAAGAGGAAGATAAATGTAAGATAGTACGCAAAGCATACACCTTGACAGCCCTATTAAAGATACACGGAAAAAAGTACACGGCAGCACAATTCAACCGGTTGCTGATAGAAAAAGGCTTCATGGAGATTCTATACAAGAACGGGGAACCATAAAGGACTGAAGTACGGAGTGAATAGCATACGCACTGACTATCCGGACACATTACTACCTGTTTGGTATAGCGATACTTTCCCGAGGCTTGTGGAATTGGTGGAAGAACCAGATCCGTTTTGATAGAAATTTGTATCTTTGTGACCTATGGAAATAGGAACGACTATCAGCGCAATAGAAGGAGAACGTTACACAAAAGGTTTTCGTATTGTTGTATGATAGCCGAGGATGTAATTTAAACTGTGTCAGCAAGGAATA
>ENA-OPXG01000164-OPXG01000164.1-human-gut-metagenome-genome-assembly--contig:-NODE-164-length-58518-cov-4.141064_pt1 | contig 58518 bp, 60 predicted proteins | sample MGYA00241519_ERZ502030 | MGnify/ENA primary metagenome ERZ502030 (study PRJEB25962, sample SAMEA2041937) | human gut metagenome | biome: human gut; feature: human-associated habitat; material: faeces...
TGGTTCACCAAACATTTTCTTAACATCATCAATTTTCATATTTTTTGTTACCGTTTTCCCACCTACTGTGATCAATTTTCCATCAACAGATGCTTCCGCTTTTACTGGAATTGAAATTGTTGGAATACTTGATATGATCACTAGTGCTATTGCAATCATATTGGATATGATTCTTTTCCATCGTTTCTTCATATTTTTCTTGTCCTTAATCATATATTTCCACAACGCCTCCTATTTTAGACATTTCCACCTTCTGGCGATCCCCTATATTTTTTTACTATCACAAGTCGACAGAAATCTCTAATTTTTCAATTTAAATTTGTTCAACACACTCTCCTTATTCAATTCAAACTTCACGTATACCGGGTCATGATCTGAATATGAATATCCCGTATTAATATTCTTATACATATCACATTTTACATTATCTGAGATAATAAATCCATCCAATGTAACAGTGTAAGTCTTTCCTGGTATGTATTTCATATCTGCATTTCGTGAACTATTCCACAGATTTTCTTTCTTTGGCAGTTGATCCATACAGAAAGAAAAATGTTCTGGAAGCATATTTCTTGGGAATGGATATGCCCAGGATTCTCTATCGGTAGAATCGTCATCTTCTGCAGCCTTGAGGTCATGGTTAAAATCCCCACCGCATAATACATAATTTCCTGCTTCGTATTCTTTTTTCATATCCGCTGAAAGCATACGGATCTGTCCTTTTCTGATCTTATCACTGTTTCCGTAGGCTGACATATGAAGCTGAAAGATCACGAGGTATTTCCCATTATCCACTGGAATTCTTGAAACACTATAGCAACGATCTAAATCAAAAAATTTATTGTATGATGTTGAAATCGGAAGACTTCTTCTTAGTGAATCTTTGATCAGATATCTGGAAAATAAAGCTAATCCTGCTTTGCTGCTTCCATGTGGCTGTGTGAATGGATAGAATAGAAAAGCAGAATCATAATTTTGTGCAAATACTGTATCGTAATTCTTCAAGCATTTCTTTAGTATGGAATATTCATTTACATGATAACTTCTGGTGGAATTAAGATCTACTTCCTCTATTAAGGCAAAATCCGGATCATACGATTTTGTTAGATTCCCTGCATTTTTAACTGTTTTAAGAACACTTTTCTTGCTCTTTGCCCAAGATGATTTTCCTCCATCCATAAAAAAGCTGAAATCTGGCGTATAGGCTCCGAATCCAATATTGTATGTAATTGCTGAATATTGTTTTCCTGTTGTTAGTGTTTGTTTTGTTTCTGTGTGAGATTCTACGGAAAGGGATTTGTTATCTTCAATTCTATGGTAACTTGCATAGAGATAAATGATATATCCTAGCACAATGACCACAATAAAGCCTAATAAAACTCCTATTGTCTTTAATACTTTTTTCGCTATCTTCATGACTTTCTATTCCTTCATTTTATCTTTATTTATCCGATACTTAGTGATTGTATTTATTATAACATACAAAAAGCGTCCTTGGGACATTAATACATCTGATTTATCAGATATATTTTGTTTGCAAGGAGCATCTCACCATTCTTAATCTGATGCTGAGATTGATTGGATGTCACATCCATGCGATTGAGTTTTTTGATAAAATCTTTAAAATATCTCATCTGGTTGATTAAATCATCAAGTTTGGATTTTTCTTTATCAAGTCCAGGTACTTCCACGTGATCTTTAAACATTCAAAGCAAATCAATCACCAGATTGAAGTTGTTGCAGACATGAACGACCTCAGAAAACTGGCAGGTGGTATGAATGGCAATCGTAAAACACATTAAAAGCAGAAATGCAAATTACTCGACTGCTATCAATTACCTTCTGTTTGAACATGATGAAAAAACCGGGAAAAAGATTGTAGATGAATCCGGACGAAGCATCCTGCGAAAAGAGTTTTATATGGATGGACTGAACTGTGATCCGATGTCTTTTGACAAGGAATGTGAACTGACAAATGCTCATTTTCACAAAAATAAGAAACGTGAAGATATCAAAAGTCACCACTACATTATCAGCTACGATCCAGCCGATGTTACAGAAAACGGTCTTACCGGAAAGAGAGCACAGGCAATCAGTTTGGAACTTGCAAAGCAGATGTTTCCCGGATATCAGGCACTGGTAGTTACTCACACCGATGGCCACAATGAGTCCGGAAATATCCATACCCACATCGTCATAAACAGTGTGCGGAAGACTGCAGTGGAAAGGCAGCCATATATGGATAAACCACATGAGGAAGCCGCCGGTTACAAGCATCGTTCCACTGATAAATTCATGAACACTTTTAAGAAAACTATCATGGATCGTTGCCAACAGGAAGGACTTCATCAGATAGATCTTCTTGCTCCGGCTGAAAGAAAAATCTCTCAGAAAGAGTATATGGCACAGAAACATGGTCAGCAAAAATTAGATGAAATCAATCAGAAAATCATCGAAGATGGTCTCAAACCAACATCCACCGTGTTCCTTACACAGAAAGAATATTTGCGAAATGCGATTGATGAATGTGCTGCCACATCCAATAGTTTTGATGAATTCCAATCCAAGCTTCTGGAACAATTTCAGATATCTGTGATTGAGCATCGGGGCAGATACAGCTATCTTCATCCTGATCGACAGAAGCGGATCACTGAACGTGCACTTGGAACACGATATGGAAAAGCACACCTGGAACAGACCTTCTTACGCAAGGATCCATTGGCCATCCTCTATGTCAGATCTCACCTGCGCCTGGTTGTAAATCTCCAGACAAATGTGAAAGCTATGCAGAGCCCGGCTTATGCTCATCGGGTAAAACTTTCTAACCTGCAGCAAATGGCAAATACCATTATCTATGTGCATGAGCATGGATTTGATACGCAGTCAGATTTGAAAAATACACTGCTTGCATCAAAGCAGGAACTAAAAGAAATGCAGACACAGATTGCTCAGCATCGGTCCGATCTAAGGATCCTCAATGATCAGATTCGTTATACCGGACAGTATTATGCAAACAAGGAAATTTATTCCCAATTTTCAAATGCAAAGTACAAAGGAAAGTACCGAAAAGAACATGCTAAGGAAATTCAGAAATATGAAGAAGCCAGAGATTGGCTGAGATCCTTTTATCAGGATGGAAAGATGACAAGCCTAAAAACTCTGACTTTACAAAAAGAAAAACTGCAACAGCAGATAGCTTCCGAAGAAGAAGCAATAAGCAGCTTGAAAGAAAAATTAAAAGATCTGGATACTGCCGATCAGAATGTTGATGCCATTCTTCAGATGCAGATTCCGGAACCAGTGAGATCAAAAACCAAAGATCTCGAACGATAATTATCACAAAACAAAGGAGGAACTATCACATGACACAAGAAGAATTTAATGTTGTATTTGAACTTCAGATGAGAAAGTGTGCCGATATTCTGGCACATAAAAAGAAAGAATATACCGGTGACAATATTGACCGCCTCAGCGCATTCAAGATTGCTGCCGCATTACAGAACTGCGATCCAAAAGCAGCACTGGCCGGTATGATGTCGAAACATGTCGTATCCCTTTACGATATGTGTTATTCCACTCTGTTACATTTTGACATGGAACAGTGGGATGAAAAGATTACAGACTGCATCAACTATCTGATTCTTTTAAAAGCTCTGGTAAAGGAGGAACAAGCCTATGGATCACATTGAAACAGCTATCTTAAACTGCTATGGGATCCGGGAAGCAGAACAAAATATGGTCTTTGCTGCCAGGCTCACACAACACGGTCATACAATCCAGAGCATGGCAGATCTGATGGACCTTTACCATCAATCCTACAGTCAGAAGACCGTAGAAAACATTGCGGGGCTTCCACATCCAACCGTACAGAAATTCATGGTCATTACCGTGGCTGTTGTTGGTGCAAGCAGACGCTTCCTGGCACAGATCACAAGGCATCAGAACGAAGTAAAGTACATGAGTGCATCTCTGCAGTACAGCAATTATTCCGGTCATGCTGCATTTGCTATTCCATATGGGATCATGAAAGCAGATAAAGAAATCCAGGATATTTACAAAAAAAGCTGTCAGTCAGATCTGGACCACTATACAGAACTCTGTGCCTTAGGCATTGATCATGATTCAGCCGGATATGCCACACCTCAGGGACTTCGAAACGTACTGATCATCAGTGCAACGCCTTACCAGTGGAAGCATATGATCGGTCAGAGAGCCTGCAGAAGAAATACGGATGAAACAAGGATTGTGATGCTACAGATCTGGCAGAGATTGTACAAATTAAGCCCGATTCTTTTTGCACCGGATCTGACCGGTCCATTCTGTCAGAGAGGAAGCTGTATGGAAAAACAGATGTCCTGCCAGAATCCTATTTCAAAACTTTGGATACCGTCAGATATCTTAAAAGCAGATTATCCATTGCTCATCAGAAGGGAGGTGAGCAGCCATAAAGATTAAACTGATTGACTTTGGTCTGAAAGCAGATCATCATCCCTTCCGGCCACATGAAAATGATGCCGGTGCTGATGTATTCATGCCTTATGATTGCGTATTAAAACCAGGTGAGGTTGCAAGAATTCCACTTGGATTTGGTCTCATCATCCCCGATGGATTTGCCGGATATGTCTTTCCACGAAGCAGCATGGCAGCAAAAGGACTGGTATGCGAACTTCCACCGATCGACTCCGGTTACCGTGGTGAGATCCATGCCATTATCAGCAACGTAAGCACATCTTCTCAGACCATTCATAAAGACACACGCGTCGGTCAGCTGGTGATTACACCGGTCGTGATCGCTGATTTTGTCCTGGACCTTGGTAATGAACGAGGAACCGGGGCTTTTGGAAGTACAGGAGAATAATACTATGATTACATTTGGAAGAAAATTAAAACACTTAAGACAGAAAAATCATCTCACCCAGAAAGAACTTGGCATAGCTGTTGGATTTCCCGACAGCTGTGCTGATGTCCGGATTGCTCAATATGAAGGCGATGTCCGAACACCAAAAGAGGATCTTATGAAACTCTTCGCATCAACACTCGGTGTTCCGGTTGAACTCTTTACCGTACCAGTACTCTCAGAACCTAGAGAGTATAAGGTAGCGGAATATTGGAGATATGAGTTCGGAGCAGAACTAGATTAATTGTCATAATACTGAAATGAGGCAACGGATTTTCCGCTGCCTCTCTTTTATCATTTTTTTGGTAATAATTGAAAATACCCTGTGTTGCGCAATCCTTTTTTTCTTTGTATACTTCAGAATTTTGACCAAACAACAACATGCTGCAAAGTCAACTTTCTTGGTTAAACTTGGTTTTTTCAACTTTGATTATTTCAATTTATCCAAGAAAATCCTTGTTTTTAAAGGTTTTTTCGCATCATCTTGGATAAAATTTAATTCTTATTTTTGCTTTTTCCGCTCCTGTTTTTCTTGCTTTCTATGTTTATAGTATTCATTCATAATCATGAAATGATCCTGTGCATCAGCAATTCTCTTTTTCTGCGTTTTATCTGCATACTTCTGAACCTTCAACAACGCATCAAAATGCTGTAAAGACAAATCATATCGTTCTTCTCTTGTCTTTTGATTTTTAGATTCCATCACAATGCGAACACTATCTTCCAGAATACGAATATGCTGAGTGATGTAGGTATCTGTGGCATTTTTCAAAAGAACATCATCTATCTGCATACCAGGCTTTAGTCCCTGAATTACAATAGATGTCCAGGTTTCTTTTTCTTTTCTGGTTAAACCGAATAAACCCATAAAAATTTTTACCTTTCCTGTAATTTTTTCTATATTTACCTTAATTAGTTATGTACTCCGTCTTTTGTATTCTATTAAAAATACACTTTTTATGGTAATATTGTATCATACAATTACAGTTTCGATTCTACACTATTTTTCAATTTAAAGATTCTAAAATCTATAAATATAACTGGAAAACGGAGGATGATTTATGCAACTTCTTTATTCAAATATTTTACCTCTTGGGATTGAAGAGGATCAAAAGACTATAATAGATGCATTTCACGAACAGTTACAATTAGCTGACCGGGTAGAAATAGCGGTTGGATATACATCATATGCTTCTTTGGAAGAATTAGATAATTTAATCGATGCATATGCTATTCATCAAGTATGTCTAAATATTGGAATGTACTATATTGAAGGAATGCCAGAAAATTCATATCATACAGCAATAAAGTTGAATCAAAAATGGATGGATAATGGTAAAGGTGAAATCCGAATGATTAAACCGTTCAAATACCATGGCAAGGTATATTGTTTTTATAAAGATGGTAAACCTTTTTCCGCCATCATAGGATCAGCTAATCTTGGTGTCATTAAATTGGAGGCTTCTAATCGTCGTCAATATGAACTCTCTGCATTGACCACTGATTCAAAAGAAGTACTTTCCATTGCTCAACATATTGAGTCTTTAAAAGCACCCAATTGTTCAGATAATATCAACAATTTAACATCTGTACCTCTTATCAGAGAAAAAAATACAGCTTTAAATGGGGTTGAACTTGTGACATCAGTTCCCAAAGCTAATATTGATTTTTACTCTCGGTGTCAGGCTTACGTTTCCTTTTTCTTAAAGTTAAAGGTACCGAAAGCTGATGAACGACATTTGGATGATGGAAAACATTTCACGAAATCCAATATCAATGTTTGTTATGCTGCTCCACGAAGCAAAAGAAAGGCTCGCGATTGGTATGAAACTCAATTGACTGTTGGTGCAGATGTGTATCATATGGAAGGATATCCTGAAAAAAACAAACCCTTCTTTGTAATTACAGATGATGGATACTGGTTCAAAGCACATACAACCAGCGATAATAATAAACAATTTAGTGCGGTAGGGGACGAACTCATTATGGGGCGCTGGCTCAAAGGTCGCTTAGCCGCTGCTGGAATTGTAAATCCAGTTAATAATACATTAGAAGACACAGATCGGCTAGGAATGATTACTCAGGAAATGCTGGAAGAATATGGATGTGACCGATTAGTATTTAAGAAAACTGGACAAACAGCACTGGATACGGATGGAACACCATTAGATGTATGGATGTTGTCTTTCACCAATGAAAAGAACGAATAGAGGTGACCTATATGCAATATTTGAAGACATATTTACAAAAAATAATAGATCGGGGAAATCCCCTACTTGCTGATTCCATAAAGAATACAGCCGAGGATGTTGGAAATCAATATATCAAGACTTTTTCATTTTCAAGTCATGAAATAGGTCTTCTTTTTGGAAATGTTCAGTCCGGTAAAACTGGTCAAATGTTTGGAATTATATGCAAAGCAGCCGATTTAGGTTTTCCTGTGTTTGTATTACTTACTACTGATAATGTGGTTCTTCAGCAACAAACACTCGAAAGAGTAAAATCTGATTTAGATGGATTCTGTATTTGCGGTGAAAACGACGGTCGATTATTTATGGACAGCAATCTTTTACAGCCAACTATTATAGTATTAAAGAAAAATGTTCGTATTCTCAAACTCTGGGCTAATATACTTGGATCGACTGGATTTATGAAGGGAAATCCATTATTTATCATTGATGATGAGGCTGATGCAGCCTCTTTAAATACTATGGTAAATCGAGATCGCCAATCATCCATAAATAAATATTTGGATACAATCAAAAATGAATCGTCCAGTAGTCTATACTTGCAGGTAACTGGAACACCTCAAGCAATACTACTACAAACAATTGCGTCTGGATGGCACCCGTATTTTACTTACTATTTTCAACCAGGATCAGCATATTTAGGAGGCGATTTCTTTTTCCCTGTTAATGGTAAACCGAATTGCATATCTTATTTAGATACTCTTGCTACACCAACCAGAAATGTGGTAATCAGGCATCTGATCGTATCGGCTCAAATATTATCAACAGGGGGAAAAGTCTGCAATTGTTTATTTCATCCAAGCGTTCGCGTTGCTTCTCATCAACGTTTTGCAGATGAAATAGCGAAAGAATTGAAATGGGTTCAAGAATATTTTGATAGCGAATTTAAAATACAAGCTGAAAAAGAGTATGACCTCATACAACCCGAAAAATCAGAAAAGCAACCATTAGACACATTGCTTTTGACAATAAAAGCCCTTATAGCTTCTGATAAAATCAAAATCTTGGTAATGAACGGGAAAAATGATATCGAAAGTTCCGAATATTCTTCTGGATGTAATTTCGTGATTGGTGGAAATACTCTTGGACGAGGTGTAACCTTTCCAGGTCTTCAGACAATTTATTATACAAGAACAAGCAAAAAGCCACAGGCTGATACTATGTGGCAGCACAGCCGAATGTTTGGATATGATCGTGATCCAGGAATGATGATGATTTATATCGATGAAAAATTATATAAATTATTTTCTGATATAAACGCTACAAACAATTCTATTATTGCACAGATTGAACGTGGATTACAGGAAATCAAAATCTATTATCCAAATGGATTAAATCCTACAAGAAAAAATGTACTGGATAATGATCATGTTGAAATACTATCAGGTGGAACAAACTATTATCCATCTTATCCAGATAATGATAGCATCGAAGACATCTCTAATCTATTAGAAAAATTTGCGGAATCCGAACCTTATTATCAGGTTAATTTACGATTAATCAAAGAATTATTATCGCATATTATTCCTAGTCCGGATTTTAAATTGAAAGCTTTTCAATCCGTATTGGACACTATCATTTCTGATCAACCAACTGGTCAAGGTATCCTTATTGTTAGAAGGAACCGTGATGTTGCACAAGGAACAGGTGCCTTACTTTCTCCAAACGACTGGCAGTTAGGTAACAGTTTTACAAATAGTGTAGTTTTAACAATGTATCAAGTAACAGGAAATAAAGGATGGGGTGGCCAACAATTATGGGTGCCAAACATCAAACTTCCTAATGATGTTATGTATTATGATGTTATTGAGGAGGAATAAAGAATGTCACTCCTGTACTCGGATAGCATTGTCCAGCCAATATTTATAGAACCCTTCCTAACTTTGCATGCCAATAAATTATGTGTATTGTCAGAACATGCATCTCCTAACATGGCATCTTGGCTACTCAAAACATACGAAGAAAGGAAACTAAATGGAATATCTTTAGAATTGATTATTGGAGACACATTAAACTGCGGAATTGATATCAATACCCATGAAGCTTTTAAAGAACTGCAGGGAAATCGTTATTCTGCAAAATGGGGTAAGTTTTCATGCAGTTATTTATATGATCCGCCAGATTTTTCCGGCACAAATTTTATTTGGCTGAAAGATGACATACCCTTAAAAGCATTTATCTCATCATACGACTTTACACAACAATCGCTATTACGTGAGGGCGATCATAAACTTACAGAGACATCTGCATATTCAGCATACAACAACTATGAAAAAGTCACTAACAGAACCATTTTCTGTAATCATGCCGAAGTAGAAGACTATATAATAATACATAACCCGAACAGACCTATAAATCTTCAATCTTCTCTTTCGGAAAATCAATATGTTACCTTGTCTTTTATCACGAGGACTGGGGATACAGGTGCAAAATCAGGATTAAATTGGGGACAACGTAAAAACAGAAATCGAAATGAAGCATATATTCCATTACCAAGCTATATAGCCAAAAGTGGCTTTTTCCCATTAAATAAACAGCATTTTTTAGTTATAACAGATGATCATCACTTGCTTCAATTGCGTGTTGAACAACAAAATGATAAGGCTATAACAACACCGGCTAGCAATGCATTATTGGGAGAATATTTTCGCAACCGCTTAGGACTGGCCAATGGTGCATATGTCACCGCTGCGGATTTGAGGTCTTATGGAAGAACAGATGTAACATTTATAAAAATAGACGAGGAACATTATTACATGGATTTCAGTATATAAATTATCAGAGCAGGGATACATTTCCCTGCTCATTCTTCATATTCATCCCATGACATTTTTACTTCAAATACTGTTTCTTCAACTACTTGAACACATTCTTCTAAATTCTTTTTAATATCTTTCCCCCAAAAACGAATAACAGTCCATCCAAGGAATAGTAATTCTTGATCAATTTCATGATCACGTTTTCTGTTTCTATCTATCTTATTTATCCAGTATTCACTATTATTACTCTTTTCCAGTTTTGGCTTGAGTACTTCCCAATCTTTTCCATGAAAAAATTCTCCATCACAGAAAATCGCAATTTTATATTTCGTAAATGCAATATCTGGTTTTCCAGGAAGTTTCGAATAGTTTTTTCTGAAACGATATCCCTTTTTCCATAGTGCTTTCCTAAGTAAAATTTCAATCTCCGTATCTTTACTCTTTATATTCTGCATATTCCTTTTTCGTTGTTCTTTTGTTAAGTTGTCCATATAATACCTCTGAACTTATATGAATATTCTAAAGAAGGTGAATCCAGCACTTGCAAGATTCACCTTCGCATTATTCGTTAATATTTGGTTCTGTGTACGGATATTCAATACCAGCAAATGATTTTAAAATTGCTTCAAAAATAATCTGTGCACCTCTGCAAGGAACGGCCATTCCAATCTGTTTCCGAACAGACTCTTTATTTCCTTTAAATTCATAAGTATCTGGGAATGTTTGTAATCTAGCACGTTCACGATTAGTCAATGCTCTTGGTTCTTCCCAATGATAAATATGGGTTCCACCCCCACCACTACCTGTAACAGTATAAGAAGGTTTGGTTGGATCCAGTCTTTTATAAATTTGACTGATTTTTGCTCCTTTAATATTAAGTTGCAATTCTTCCGGCAAATCTGCAGTAAATGCATTTTGTCCCGGTAAAATATGTTGCAATCTTCGAACTACAACATCCGATTGCCTTGTTCTTTCATTGTTCAATGCATCCTGTGGAATTGGCGGTTCTTCAATGGCTTTACGGCATGAATTATCAATATCTTTATATGGTTCTGTAGATGGAACATGGAATGTTACATCAATATCATTTCGGATTCCAACAATAATAATTCTGTGTCTAGCTTGTGGAACGCCATATTCTTCAAACTTATATAAATGAGGTGTAATTGTATAACCTGCATTTCTAAGTTCCGTTAATATCTTCGTAAAGGCTTTTCCTTCATTTGCATTTCTTAATCCACCAACATTTTCTGCGAGAAACCATTGCGGCTTGAACATTTTCAACGCTTTTACGCCATAGGAATACAGTGGCCCATATACACCATCCATCCCTTTTTGTTCACCAACTACACTGTAATCATTACAGGGAAATCCAAAAGCCAGTGCATCTATTGGAGCTAATTTACTCATATCAAACTTGCGGATATCTTCATGATACACAGTCTGTGGTTCATTACGACAAATGTTATGTCTGTATGTTTCACAAGTACTTGCATCATAATCATTTGCCCATTGATGGATAATTTTATAATCCGAATTACCTATATCAGCATGTGTTGCTCCCCAGGCAATTCCACCCGGTCCGCAAAACAATTCTCCTAATTTAAAAATCATAATCAGACCTTTCCTTTCTTAGGTTCATTCTCCGTTTTTTTAAAGAGTAAAAAATTAATATACTCTTGGAGCTGAATCATATCATCATCATTGAGCTGATCTAAATATTTTAAACGATGAATTGGATTTATGTCTTCTTCAGTAATGTAACCAGCCGTTTGCATTATCTCAAAAGGATGAAATCTCAGAGCCTTTGCAATTGAACATAGATTCTCCCATCTTGGCATTCCTGTCTTCCCAGTCTCCATTCTTTGGAGAGATGTATCACTAATGCCAGTCATTATGCTTAATTCTTTATAGGATAATCCAGCCTGTATTCTTTTTTCTTTAATATAATTACCCAAATCGGACATACATTCACCTCTTTATCAGAATACACCTAATGCTGCATTTTGTCAATATAATTTAGCATATACGCTGCATGTATGCTGCTATTTTACAAAAAATAATTGGAGCTTTTACTCCAATTATTTTTATAGAACTATCTATATATATTTCACTTTATTTCTTTTCCATCGATAAAAAGCATATATTTATCTGGATTATTAACAATATCATAATCTTTTCCATATTCAATCGGTCTAAATTCTATCTGCATAATGGATTCGCCATTTTCGATATCTTCTTTCCAAGAATATACGGTCATATCAAGGCTGGTTGCATATCCATGATCTGTAGAAAGTTTTATTGAATGAAATGAATTCTCTTTATACATTTTTAAAAGCAGTCTTGCAAATGCTTCTTTATCAGAAATATTTTTTCTGTTAGCAACTACTGTAAGATTTTCATCTCTATTCATAGAAAAACTGCCAACTACATCTGGCTCATCTTCTTTATACTTTAATAAGCTTTTTCCAATTATCATTCCAACAATAATCGAAAAAACGATAGCAACAAATACAAGTGTTATATTTTTTTTCTTCATTTTATCAAGTTCCTTAGAATTATATATAAGTCTTTAGAACTACTATATCATATTTTCACGTTAAACCAAATAAAAAAGAAGAGCAATAAGCCCTTCCATCTTCTTATTCACGTATTTATTCCACCAATGCTCTCACTGCATTGATAATTCTCTGTTGCTTTTCTTTCGGTAGTTTCTCTATCATTTCAGATAATTCATTCGTAACACCAGTAACCGAATGTGTCACAACATCAATCAATAGTGTATCTGCTGAAACATCTAATGCATTTGCAATCGCAATAAAGGTATCAAGTTTTGTTACTTTCAGTCCTCTCTCTATAACACTTACATGAGTTGGACTCAAGTTTACCAGTGCTGCCAATTCTTCTTGTGTAAGATTCTTAGCTTCCCTTGCAGCTTTTATTCTCTGACCAACCGCCTTTAAATCCATTGTGACACCTCCTTTAGAACGATAACTCGGTCTAAAATTAGTATAACGATTGATCTTTAAAACATACAGAATCTACAGATTGCCAACTTGTTCTTTGGAACTATTTCGAATTAAAAAGGCCCAAAAGAGCACTTTCCCTTTTGAGCCTATACACTTTATCAGCTAACGTATTTTGCTTTCATTTTTCCTCATGGTCATGAGGCTTTTTTCTCTTAAATCGCATTCTATGAATCCTTCGATTGTTCTTTCTGTTCTTCAATAATTCGTTCGGTTGCTTTATGAATCCTATCCTTTGAATACGGTGGTCTTAAATTCAATGACAACCGTCCCTTTTTGATCATATACGTTTCACTTCCATCCTCAGAAGATCCTTTCAACCAGCAATCATCCGGATACTTCTCAGCAAAGGATCTCAACCGTTTCTGCAAGCTCTGATTGAAGGTATACACATCATAGAATCCATCATCTTCATTGGTCAGAATAATCGTTTCTTTTTCACACTTTAACCTTCGCATATTCTACCCCCGCTTTCTTTCCATTTCCTGATCCAGGTACTTTGGTATCGGCTTTCCGGACCGGCGAGCAATAGCAATCTGTTTCTGATGGAGTCGTTTGATCACGGATCTTCGTTTCTTAGGTTTGACATCCTGTTGATTTCTGGGAGTCTGTTTGTTGCTGCGAGCATCCAAGAGCTTTTCCGGATTTTTCTTCTGATTATTCACCAGACCGTCCACCATATCATAATTAGCTTCTGTACCGGATTCTCTGCTTCGTTCATAAGTGCCGTTCTGGTAGAACTTCTGGTAATGTTCAAGACGGAGTTTGCTATCCTGTTTTAACTGGTCGATCGGATTTAATGGTACCTGCTGTTGAATGTAATCATGGATCTTTTGTTTTGTCTTTTCATCAAATTTCTTACATTCTTCAACAACCATTTTTCCATAGGCATCCAGGATAACTCCCTGGGCCTGATCCCGATATACCTGATGCTCCATCAGATAAAACTGCTTTCCATTGATGATGATGGTGTCTGTCGCAATCCAGTTTCCTTTTTTCCCATCAATCTGATAATTCTCAGTTTCCATAGTGATCAGTGCTCCGGATGTGTTGATACGAATGAATCCAGCCAGATACTGTGGATAGTTTTCATCTACATAGTAGCAGCTGATTTCTCCATTCTTATTCAATACGAGCACGTCACTGACTTCGCATTGCTTTTTCATCCGTTTCCAGATGTCAGCGACTTTTTCTTCTTCCTGCATTTCATGAATCGAGACTAATCGGTAATTTTCGACAGTAATCAACACATTCTGCTGTCTTGCCTCTTGATATGGCAGATGCCACAGTGCTTTTCCTGCTGTCTGCTGATCTACTCGGTAGACTGCAAATTGATTAAGCTTCATAGGCATCGTCCTCCAGGTTATTCAGATAATAATTCAGATCCAGAGAATAGTAGTATTTGTCTTTGATCTGCTGTAATTTTCCAACTGTAGAATTGATGATCTCAATCATTTCATCATTCTCAGGATCACTTTCTTCCTGTTCCAAAACTTCCAAAGCTTCTTTCAGTGTTTGGATTGTTTCTTCCTTTGTGTGCTGCTGGAAGATAGCAGTAATAGTCAGTTCGTTTTCTTCCAGGTTTACATTTCTCATAGGCTCATTTCCCCCCTTTTCTTTTTCGGTATTGGTTTCATCTGTATATTCAGCTCCTTTTCGTTTTTTTCTTCACTTATATTTTTTTCGTTATCCACTTTCTTATTGGATTTCAGAGGATTTTCCACATTTGGATGTCTTTCTTCCAAGTACTTTTCCACACGACTGATTGCATTTTGCACATAAGAATTTTCTCTAAATCCAGGAATCGAATTCAGAAATTCTTTCTGTATTTTTCCTTCGATCATCAGACTCTGCATTCCTTCATAATCACTTCCGTCTTTCAGATCAAAGCCAACACATTTCAGTCCATGCATACGTTCTGATGGGATTTTCTCATAAGTTTCCAGGGCTTCCGGTAATGTCAGGTCATAATGTACTTCACCCATTACAGGAAATTCAGCACATTCAGCCGCATAAAAGCTGATACATGTAAGATCATTTTCATAATCCACATTTTTTATTTCTGGGACAATATCGAGTATTTTTTCTCTTTGTGCAGCAAAGTCTGGAAGTTCTTTAAATCCAAATCGATCCACGTAATATGCCTGCATCTCCCCACCATGGTTTGTAATGATGACATCACTGACCGACATAGAATGAGCTTTATAATCTGCCGGTAGATTATCGTTGAATATCGCATACAAATCATCCAGCTTTTCATTTTCATGTAATCTGCCAGAATAAACACATTTATAATTTGCTGCATCGATTGTAATACCATCTTCTTTGACCATTGCCATATTCATAAATAAATGTTGTTTTCCCGGTGTGTCTTCATCCACATGGTAAATCGCATAGCGGTCACCATTACCTCTGAACATTTCTTCCTCTAAGGTATAATCAAACTTAAACGGGTACAAAGCCCGATCAACTCTCTCCGAAATATCTGTTCCTTCTGCAATCGTATCTTCCAACCAGTCTTTGATATCTCCCCATGATTCAAACTGCAAATATCCGGCAATTTCATGTGTCCCATCCGGTGTCAATACAATATGTCCCGGTTCGCTTTCCCGATAATCATAGCGGTATCCAGCTGCTTCCAGTGCATCTACCAGAATCCCGTATTTTTCATGTAATTCTGTTTTCTGTTTTTCTTCAAGAATGATTTCAAGCTCTTCTGTAAGCTGATCGATCATTTCACCGGCTGTCTTGCGGATCACATCCATAGATGCTTTCATTTCCTTCATTTCCCGGCTGCTACTCCAGCCTGCAATGTAAGGGAAACTATAATCCGATGTATCCAACCCAAAGGAAGAACACACACAGTAAGCAACCGATTCAGCCTCAACCTCTTTTGTCAGACGATCTTTTTCTACACCCAGGCTTTCCATAATTTCCTTGTCATGCAGTTTTGCATGGGCTGTTTCATGAATGGCAGTCTTTAAGGTCTGGCTTTCACTGAGTCCTTTTTTAATCACGATCTCCTTATCTGCATTGTGATAATATCCATTAGCATTGCCATCGATCTCATCGAATCGTATCGGTACTGGGGATATTTTCTGAATAGCCTGCATGAAAGAATCAAAGTCCTGTACAGCTGCAGTCAATAATTCTGGTGCCAGTGTCTGGATTGGTTCCCCGGATGTCTGAGCAATATCAAAGACGGTAACTGCTTTAAAATGCGGAACCGTAACTTCCACCTGTTCAGTCTTAGGTTTTCCATCGGTTCCCATGATTGGTCGCTGATTTTCATCCAGAACCTCTTTTTCCTTCATTTTCTTATATGGTGCCGGTGCAATGATTGTAATTCCTTTTTCACCTTTCATGACCTGTCTACCCATGGACTGCCAGTTTTTGTAGCTGGTAACAAGTGTGGCATCCGGTCGCTGCATAGCGATCAGCATTGTGTTGTTAAAGGAATAATTGTGAAACTTTGCCATGGTTTTAAGAAATTCCTGATAGCGGTTACTTGTAAAAAGTTCTTCCACACCGGATTCCAGTGACTGCATAATGCTGTCCATATCTTTTCCATGAACCGGTAATGGAATTGTTGCTGTCTGCACTGTTGAAATATCTCTTACGTCACCCTTTTCTTTTGTATCTGTTACTTCTTCATAGGGTGCGGTGGCTTCAGTCACCATTCCTTTAGTCAGATCAATATCTTCAACACGAGTAGAAAAACGAACCCTGCTATCTGGAAATTCTCCTTTATCTCGAAAGGAATAGTAATTCCCATTCCGTCCTGTAATGATGTGATCAACCAATGAAATCCCCATCAATTCCCCTAATTCCTGCATTCTTGCTGTAGTCTGGATATCCGATGTAGATGGTGTCAGATTTCCGGACGGATGATTATGAATGAGCATCATTGAATGAGCATTCGAAAGAATTGCACTCTTAAATATTTCTCTTGGATTAATTAATGCTTCATTCAGCGATCCTACAGATACGATATTCATATTGATCGGTGTTAAATCTGCCTGTAAATTAACAATACAAAAGAGTTCCCGATCCATCTGGGAAAGAAATTCATTCATAACACGAATTGCTACATCTGGATTATTCATAGGTTCATTACTATAAAGTGGTGGCTGTTCCACCATACGAATTGCTACCTGTTCTAATTTATCTGCCATCAGCAACACCTCCAATCGGCACATTTATAATAAATTCCTGATCATGTAACGTCTCAATTTGCTTCTTCAATTTTTTAAACGAAAATGTGTGTGATAATCTTTTTCGATACTGGCTGTATCTTAAGCTTGTATTTGTTTTAATGTTCTCTTTCGTCATAATCTTCTCCTTTTCAAAATGCCCCACGACATTTCCTTATGCCGCAGGGCGTTTGCTCATTTAACGGGTTTCATGCTTGATATTAGAGTTCCATATCGTGCTTCTTTGTTTTCGGTTTCTGATCCGGCTGTTCTTTTCCAACTTTCTCTGTTTTTGCAGCCTGCGCTTCTTTTTCTTTCTGACGTTCTGTGAACCTGTCTGCCTTTTCAAAGACGTGATCCTTTGTGTCAAAGTGATATACATCATTGGTAAGGCGTTCTGCTGGTGCTACCTGAGTGGCATTAACTTCTTTTACCATATCTCTTAACATTTCCGCATCCACTTGCCCGTCATCCGGCAAGATCAGCATTTGATGGATGGATGATGGCAAAATGAAGAAATTATTTCCCAGAAGTTCCCCCATGTTATCCATGAATTCCGGATAAAAGATCACACCGGCTCCATTAACTCTTTCTGTATTTGTAACAACAAAGAATGTCGGCATCTCGCTTGACTCCTGCAATGTTTCTAGCAGCATTTCACGTTCATCTGGTGTCAGCATGAGAATATTTTTCTGATATATTTCATCTATCAGTACACCTATACTTGATACCTCTGGGACCATGACACGCGGTGAACTTTTCATAGCGTCTTCATGAATCTGCTCCTGTGTCACTCCATATTCCTTCATCATTTCATTTGTAATCAGCATGGAACTTAATCCATCCTGATCCTTGCCTACTGCCACATGATAGGTAATTGCAAGATCTTCCTTTAGTTGGTGTGGCACAATTTCGAGGACTTCCTTATTTGCTTCGGCTGATGACACACGGATAAACAGCTTGTCCTTCACATTTTCATAATTTAAAATAGCTTTCAGATCAACCTGTATCGGTGCCTCAAGGACTATATCTGCAATCTTTCTGCATACAGTTTCCATTGTTACGCTAGGCTGTGTTTTATATGCTTCATACAGCTGGTTAAGATTGATCGTCGGGGTAAGCAGCTCACCTTCTTTTCTCACCATCAGTCCCGTATAGGCACGGTTCAGTTTATGACACTCCATCGTTGATACCTCTGCATTCTCATAATCCTTTGGTAAAAAGAGTTTGATATTGCCCTTTACTTCATTTACAAATTCATTAAAATTCATTCTTCGTTTCCTCCTCTAATCTGTTTTTCTTATTTCTTTTTGCTTTTGTTTTTTGATTTCTTTTTTGGAAAGGATAAAGAAAAATTTACCTTTCCGGTTTCATCTGCATCCATATGAAGATCTGCCTCAAAGTACATATTTTTCTTTCTGGAATACAGGTCTTTTACATGCACACTTCCATTTTTCAAAAGCTCTGCAGCCATCTTTTTATCCATGGTTTTTTCCATGCTCTGCAGATAGCGGTTATCTTTCCAGAGAGCAAAGTGGCAATCGTGGTTGCTGCAATAGAAGTTGGTCTTGCTTTCGTATACCAGGCTGCCGCATACCGGACAGGTTCCAATGCTTTCTCTGGTCTGAAATCTTCTTGTTTCTTCTTCGGAGATCGCATCACATCCATTCAGCATCATGGTCAGCATATTTTTAATCCCGGTCATAAATTGTTCCGGTGCAATTTCCCCATGCTCCATCAAGAGCAGCTGATTTTCCCATTCTGCAGTCATACTTGCAGATTTCAGGAAGTCTGGCAGGATCTCAACAAGGACTTTTCCATCATCTGTTGGAAGGATCTGCTTTCCTTTTCGGGTGGCATACTGGGAATAAATCAATTTTTCGATGATACCGGCTCTTGTCGCCGGAGTTCCTAATCCTTTCTTTTCCGTGTCTTCATCGAATTCCTTATTTCCAGCAGTTTCCATTGCCGCAAGGAGAGTATCTTCACTGTATGGTTTCGGTGGTGATGTGAAATGCTCTGTCTTTTCTGCATCCACAGCATAGAACGTTTGTCCTTTGGTTACTTTCGGCATCCTCTCTTTCATTTCCTGATCCGGATCTGCAATTGCCATGCGGTCCTCATTCTTGAAGCAGTTTTCAAAGAGTTTCCATCCATCCTGTAGCACGGTTTTTCCTTTTGCCTTGAAGATTTCTCCCTGGCACTCCACTTCAATCTCTGTTTCCTGGTAAATGTGATCTTTACTCATTGCCATGACCGTATGGACTGCAATCAGAAAAAGAATCTTTTCTTCCCAGGATTTCAATTCATCCAGATGGCAGGATGCAAGCTCCATCGTTGGAATGATTGCATGGTGATCTGTCACTTTGCTGTTATTCATGACTTTCTTCACATCTGGCTGCTCCGGTTGATCAAACGGACCTGTCAGCTGATATTTCTCATAAATCTGATAGACTACATTTCTTGCGGTCTGCTCCATATCTTCGGTCAGATACTGACTGTCTGTTCTTGGATAAGTGATCAGCTTCTTTTCGTACAGGCTCTGGGCGGTATCCAGTGTCTGTTTGGCTGTCATTCCATAGATACGGTTCGCTTCTCTCTGCAGTGTGGTCAGGTCATAAAGCTTTGGGGCTTTTACTTTCTTTTCTATTTCTTTTACTGCAGTGATACTAGCTTCACTTCCCTGGCATCTGCTTCTTAACTGTTCCGCCTCATCCGGATCAAAGATCTTTGGCTTTACTGCCGGAATCCCATCACAATCCAGTTCCACATTGAAATACTTTTCTTTCTGGAAATTGCTGATCTGTCCGGCACGTTCCACCAGCATGGCAAGTGTCGGTGTCTGGACCCTTCCAACAGTCAGCTTTTTGAAGTACTTTGTGGTGTAAGCTCTGGTTGCATTCATTCCTACCAGCCAGTCAGCCTGAGAACGGCATACTGCAGCTTCGGCCAGATGTCGGTATTCCTCTGCGGATCTCAGATGCTGCATTCCATCAAAGATTGCGGAATCTTCCAGAGAACTGATCCATAATCGTTTCACCGGCTTTTTACTTCCGGATAAGTCATAGACATGTTTGAAGATCAATTCTCCTTCACGTCCGGCATCACAGGCATTTACGACATATTCAATTTCCGGACTGTTGAGCAGTCTTTTTAAGATATAGAACTGATCTTTCTTATCTTCTGAGACTGTAACTTTCCAGTCTTTCGGGATGATTGGGAGATCTTCGTATCTCCACTGGCCAAATTTTTCATCGTAGGCATCCGGTGAAACATATTCTGCAAGATGTCCAAAACACCAGCTGACCATACAATCGGCTCCTCTTAAATATCCGTCTTTTCGTTCCTGTGCTCCAATCACCTCTGCGATTGCTCTTGATACACTTGGTTTTTCTGCAATTACTAAATACATGATGTATAACCTCCTTCATATAACGAAACGGAGAGAGCATGTTTTACAGCCCCCTCCGCTAAAAAAGTTTATTTATTTTTCATTTTCTTCAAAATCTTCGTCTTCAGACTCTTCCTCATCCGGAACTTCTTCCAGACCTCCTGTTTCCAAACCTTCAGGCTGATCATCCTCATCTTCCTCTTTCTTTGGTTTATAGATCTTGAAGTAGTAGTATGCTGCTACACCGCCGAGAGCCAGGATCAGAATTGTTGCCATTGCACCCATATTGGTTTTGGTAGATGCTGTTTTCTCCGGATCAACGGTAGCTTCCTTGTCTACATCCTCATTATTTGTTTCATCCAGCACAACCTTTGATGTATCTGGCTGTGGTGTTACGACAGTAGCAGTGCTGTCTTTATCCAGAAATTCGGACAGATCATTCTCGTCAATCTGGGATAACATATAGACATTCTGTGATGTGGCACTGCGGTCAATCACGATATAGAAAGTATTGTTATTCTTCGTTGTAACCGTAAGAAATTCCTTCGTGGAATCATCGGTAATGTCATCCTTAACTTCACCATTGCCAGGTGTCGTAAATGCAGTTCCCTTGTCTGTTCCATCTTCCGGCAACACCTCATTTGTACTTGCCGCCTCATCCTTTTTCTCTTCTTTGTCTGTTGACTGTTCTGTCTGAGTTGCCTCTACTTTAGATGCCTCCGCTGATTCATCCACATAGGCAAATGCTGTGGTTGATGCTGTAAAAAGCATCATGACGCCCAACAGCAATCCTGCCATTTTCTTATTCATTTTCTTCCATTTCACCATTCTGATATTCCTCCTTATTTTCTTCTGTGAATACAAAGGAGCCTGAACCTTCTTCGTCAGACTCCCTGCTTACCTGAAATTTAACTGTTCCATTCTGGATACCATCCAAAAGATCATACAACTGACCATTCTCCATCTTCATACCACGGATGCACTTGATCATCTCATTGTCCTCTTCCTGCTTTAATGCGGCCTGGACACCCCTGAGATATTGCTGCAGATCCGCGATCTTTTTCTCTGTCTTGGCAATCTCATCCAGATATTTTTTAATCTTTTTATTCAAACTTTCACCTCCCTTCGGTCACCCCTTTATGGCAGTCTTCCAAAGCACATGAAGTGTTGCTGCCAGTAGGATGTGCTGATATTTGAGTAATGGATCGGATCCCCACAATGGATCATCATATTGTTACCGACATAGATACCCACATGGCTTGCACCGGATGTGTTATACGTTCCCTGGAAGAAGATCAGATCTCCTGGTTTTGCTTCTCCCGGTGATACATAAGTACATACGCCTCTTAATCCTTCCGCGGTCAATCGTCCATAGTTCCAGCCATTACCACAATGGTTAATGACATAAGATACGAAACCTGAGCAGTCAAATCCAGACGGAGAGTAGCCTCCCCATACATAAGGTACTCCCAGATATTTTTCTGCTTCTCGGATCATCCGGGCAAATTCTTCATCCTGTAATGCTTCTGGCGGAATCTCATAACTCATTCCGTTACCGCCTGACCCACTGGTCACATTGTCTACATCCCACAGATAATTTCTGTTTCCATAGGTCGTATTTAATGCATTGTAAATGATCAGCTGCTCTGCATTCAGATTGGCTCTTGCCACAGCATCAAAGCTTCCATTTGTCAGTGTCACGTATAGAATCTTCTTGGTGCTTGTACTGGTAACTGTTACTTCCTGACTGCCATTGTCATCTGCGATATAAGCTTCCCAGGTCTGGTGTCCATGAGCAGAAGCGGCAGCATGGTTATCATAGTAAACGTCAAACTGCACCCCATATCGTGCAAAGGCTCCGGTATCTTCAACTGTGTATTCCACACCATTCATTACTACCTTAGTACCAATCGGCACAAATGGATTAGAAGCATCTACAGCAATGGTATGGTTTGCTGTTGGATATGCGCCACTGGCAGTTGGTCCGCCTGACCATACACCACAACAGATTCGACAGTTACAGTATCCGCTGGTCACCACCTGTCCCAATGATTCTCCAACTCGAACATTTCTGGTTTCTGTCACCGTTTCTGTTCGACCTTCTGTATTCAGATGATATTGTGCTTCAAAAAGAGCTTGCAGTTCATTTTCAACATCTGAGTACGTCCAGTCTCCATATTTTGCGGTAAGATACGAGATAAGATGGTATGGATTATGACCAATCTCAGCAATGTTGTACTGATACTCGTCATAATTTGGATGTCTTCGTTCCATCTCATTGATCTGCTGATTCAAGGCACTTTCCAAAGCAGCATATCTGTTTTCGGCAGCATAAATATCCTCGTCTGAACTTGGATACGTTGTAATACCGATCACAGATCCAGCACCCTCGATAGAAGCACTGCAGCTCCCCAGAGATACTGCTATGACAAGAAAAAGAAGCGCAAAAATACCGATGCCTGCGAACATGGCACGATTACGCTTTATAATCTCTTTCAAGGCAATCTTTGCTTTTACCGTCATGTTCTCGACACCGGCAATGGTTGTCGCTCCACCTAGACTGCCAGCGGATTTTCCGGCTCTGGCTACCCGGTATGCATCCTTATATCGTTTTTTCTGAAAGAAGCGGTTATAGAAATGTCTCTTTTGCTCAGCGTTCTTTACCGATTCTGCATGTTTGACTCCTTCCATACTTTCTGCAGAACCAAATTTCAGTTTCTTTTCTACAGTAGCCTCACGATAACCTCTGCGATGGGTTTTCACATCCGTTCGTTTGCTGCGGATCTGAGCATGACGCAGGCCACGTAACGCAGCTTCTGTTTCACGCTCTGCAAGTCTGGCACTTTCCACACCTGCATTTTCATCTGTTTCTTCCTCTTCGGAAGTGACTGCTTTCATGCCAGATATAACAGCTTGTGTGGCAATGTACTTCCCGGCTGTCCCTCCCGGTTTCATGCCAGCACCTTTCACCATCTGATTTCCTTCATCATCAAAGGATAATCTTCCGGCTTTTGCCTGTTCTTTGGTCATCTGTTTTTGCAGCTGCTTCTTCCGAATGGATTTCTTTTGGCTGTTCAGATTATTATCATCATCCGGGATTTTTTCATGACGATGCAGTTTCTTTCGATATCCGGATACTTTTTCTTCCGGTGTGACTTCAACTGTATCCTCAACAGCTTCCTGCCGGACAGAAGATTTCCGGATCTTTTCCATCTGCAGTCGTTTACCTTTTCCCGATTTTGAATCTTCATTCTCAGCCTTTTTCCGTTCCCGTTCAGGAACAAATTCTTCCTTATTTTCCGGTCGTCCTCGACTCCTGTGACGGATACCTTTTACACTACCATCACGAAGATTTTCTTCTGTCAGACCATCCCTGGTCATCTTTGCGACCTTTTTATCTTTGCCTTTAAATTCTTTTCCAGCTATAGGTCATCACCTCCTGGCACAACTTTTCTTTCTGTACTCATTCAGTTCCTGGCGTCCTATAATCGGGATACCAGGATAACCATCTGCCTGTGTCCTGATTGCTGGAGAGCTCGCCTGGATATGAAATACCCAGTTCAATTCACTCGGATCTCTCGGCCAGAAACCATTGATCAGCATAGCCTCCTTGAACTGATTGTTGTGCAGATGAATCTGGGTACGTTTATACAGAACTTCTTTCAGATCATCACTGGTAAGATGCGGATAGATTTTCTGTGCCGGATAAAAATTCCAGAATACCCAGTCAAGGATAATGTTCTGTGTTTCCAGCGGAAGTTCATACAGATGATGATCATCATTGACTGTATGAACACGGTATCCAGGCTGTGCATTTTCCAGATTTTTCATCTGAATGTAAGGATTATCCTGGTTCCACTGCCTGATTCGGATCTTATCGATTTCCTTCATGCTTTTCCGCCTCCATTTCTTTCTCTCGTTTTTCAACTTCTTCCGGTTTTGTAGTCATCAAACTGTACAGCTTCAAGTTCTTATCGAACTTGTCCTTAAATGGAATAATTGTTGTTCCATAGAAAAGAAGTCCTTCTCCTTCCCCGGAATTCGTCACATAAGACAACTGATATGGGGAAATATTCAGCTGTTTTGCAAGGATCTGTCTGTCACCAGCCGCCTGGTTCAGCATCAGGATAAAATCACTGTTCTCAAAGATATTTTCAATTTCCCTGCTGGCAAGAAGATCTTTGATATTCTGTGTGATTCCAGTCGGTACGCCTCCCCATTTTCTGAATCTCTTCCAGATTTCTACGGAATAAGCTGCTGTCTGTTCTTCTTTGAGCAGAAGGTGGAATTCATCGATATAGTACCTGGTAGATTTGATGCCACGGTTGATTGTAACTCTGTTCCATACCTGATCCTGGACGATGAGCATTCCGATTTTCTTCAGCTGCTTTCCAAGTTCCTTAATATCAAAGCAGACAATACGGTTATTCAGTTCCACATTGGTTCTATGGTTGAATACTTTCAGTGATCCATTTACATAGATTTCCAGTGCTGTTGCAATTCTCTGGGCCTGGGGTTCTTTCTGCTTTCTAAGACAGTCATACAGGTCACCGAGAACCGGCATATTTTCCGGTTTTGGATCTGCAAAGTACTTCTGATACACCAGTGGAAGACAACGGTCGATTACTGATTTTTCCTCTGCTTCAATACCATCCCTGCTTCCCATGATCAGCTCACATAAGGACAGGACAAAATCGGATTTTACACCAAGTGGATTGTCATCATCGGAATAATCCATATTGATATCCATCGGATTGATATAATCCTTACTGGTCGGTGAAATGTGTACGACCTGTCCGCCAAGTGCATCGACCAGTGGATAATACTCACCCTCCGGATCTCCGATGATAATGTCATCCTTCGTGACAAAGAAAGCGTTGGTGATTTCTCTTTTTGCAGCAAAGGATTTACCGGATCCAGGTGTACCAAGGATCAATCCATTCGGGTTTTTCAGCTTTTTACGATCCACCATAATCATGTTGTTGCTGAGTGCATTTAATCCGTAATACAGGGATTCTCCTGCCATAAAAAGTTCCTGAGTGGTAAACGGTACGAAGATAGCAGTGCTGGTCGTGGTCAGTGCACGTTTGATGGGGATATGATTGACTCCCAGCGGAACACTGCTCATCAGTCCTTCTTCCTGCTGATAGTCCAGACGTTTCAGTACACAGTTGTATTTCTGTGCAATTCCGGCAGTCTGGAAGATGGCATTGTCCAGTGCCTGTTTGGTCTTTGCTGTATTTAAAAAGAGCGCTGTTACAAGGAACATACGCTCATTTCGTGACTGCAGGTCTTCTAACAGACGCTTAGCTTCTCCGCCATACGTGTTCAGATCCGATGGAATGATATCCATATCGTATCCGGCCCGGACTGCTTTTTTCTGTTCTTCGATTTTCATACGGTTGATATCCGTCACTTTGCTTTTTACCAGCTTGATTGCCTTCATCTGATCCACAGACTGGACATGCAGGTTGACGATCAGGTTCTTATCGATATCCAGAAATTCTGCCAGCATCTTATCCGTAAGCTCCGGTGCCAGGATCTGCAGATAAGAGACAGCCCCGATAGTATTTCCCATCTGGAACGTATTTCTGTCTCGGAATACAAAACTGGTCGGTGCCACATAATCCTTTGTATTGAGTCCTGTCCGGATCATGGAACCATAATCAAACTGGAAGTCTGTCATGATATCCGGATTGAAAGTCTCATACAGTATCTGCAGACGTTCCACGCCATTCAGCGGATATGCCGGAACTCCAAGGATCTTGAAGTTGTTCAGGATATCTGATTCAATACGTTCCAGCTTTGGCTTTGCTTCCCGGATATTATCCGCTTCGATGGAAAAGGTGATATATTTTGACTTCACCAGACCGTTGTTTCCTTTTGCCAGCTGCTGTTTCAACATCTTTGCGTATTCCATACGGACATCATCAAAAGCATCCTCCTGTGGTCGGATCCGGATGACTTGCTCAAACTCCTTCATGCTGCTCTTATGGTTGATAAAGCTCAGCTGAAAATGGATGCTGCTGTCAAAGTAATTGAGGAAGTCACACCAGTTTTCAAAGATTGCATTTTTATCTTCATTCTGAGCCAGCTGGTAGTTGATGTCATAAAAGCGGATACACTTAGAATAAGTTTTTCCCTGTACCCTGCAGATTCCATCTCTTCCCATTTCCTTATAAGCGATTGACTGCTGGACGGACAGTTTTTTCTGCCTGCGTTTCTCTTCCTGCTTTTCTTTTTTCTTTTTCTCTTTTCTGTCTACTTTTTTGTATCCGGTATCTGCGACAGTTTTCTTATTTTTCTTTTTTCGCAACCGTTTTTCCTCCTTTCGGTTTTCCTGCATCCGGAGACTGTCTGATCTGTTCCGGATCTGTCTCATAATAGTTTTCAGTTTCATATTTTCTGACGGATGGACGAAGAAACTTCACCCGGATCATATGCATCAGAACATCTTCCAGATGCATCCCGTCTTTTTCGTACATGGCAAATAAAAATGCCGGTAACATCAAAAGCACCATGACCGTTGCTGCATTACTGTTTCCCATCACATTACGCAAGAGGAAATAGCTTGGAATTCCCATTGCAGCACCTATCCCGATACAGATCAGCTGTCTTTTGGTCAGGTTAAATGCTACTTTATTCTTTACCTTTGTTAAATCTTTCGGTACGCTGACATATGCCATGATTTTCACTCCTTCCTGTAATTTAGTGCGCGTTAAATATCGACTTACTTAAGGATGCCGTCTTAAAGAGGCTGTAACATAAGATCACTGTGTAAGCCATAACGCCAAATAATGAAGAACTCAGATTATCTGAATACTGGATACCTGCAACAAGCACTGCATAGATTGCAACGCATACCATCATCAGAAATGCCTGGAAAGCCAGGGCAAAGAGTCCTCTGAAATAATTCGTGCCGATCTGTCCCCATTCTCTGTTACTCATAGTTGCGAATGGAATCGGCGCAACTGAGGTATATAGGTAAATCTCTATCATACGTCCATACATGATCACTGTGATCAATACAGACAGGATTCTCATACAGAAGCCGGCGATAAGGGTTTCCAGCGCCAATACAACAAGTTCTCCGATTTCCATACTTTCCAGTGTTGCGGAAAGATCCGTCAATGCCGAAGAAATATCAATGGCGGTACTTCCTGTGATAACACCGGCTGCAGAATTAACTACGTGCTGGCCCACATCGAATACCGCCATTGTGATCGTAAATGTGTTACTCACCAGATATACAGCGATCCACATTTTTACGAAGTACTTGAAAAACATCCAGGTATCAATATCATGCATGTTGTTGCGCTCGGTCAGCATAGAAATCAATTCGTAGCAGAGTACGAGTGTGATAATAATACCTGCGATCGGCATGATCACGGAATCCGATAAGTTCCGGATCATACTGAATATGCTGCCGTTCCACCCTTGCGGGGTCTGTCCAACCTGAGTAGCGATCTCACCGGTCTTTTGATTGACATCAGTAAACATCGTATCCAGGTTGGAAGTGATCATCCCAGTTAAGAGTTCCCTCATCCATTCCTCAATCGCATCAAAAATCTGACTGAACATGGATCTCTACTCCTTTCTCTTAACCAAACAATCCACTCAGAAGCGGGATCAGCTGTGTTCCGATCAGGATAACACCACCACCGCTCATCAGCTGCTTAATTCCCTGGGATTTTGCACCCGGGTTGTCGTTTCCATAACCTTCCATCAGGTTGATTACGCCCCAGACACCAAGACCGGCACCGATTGCAACGACCAGTGTCTGAAGGATATTGATTGCACTGCTAAAAAAAGCCATAATCAAATGTATGAACAAACGCTTTTTCTTATGGTCTGTAAGCGTTTGGCTCTACTCCTTTCCCTTTTATTCAGACCTTTTTGTACCCTTATCAGTAGTAGCAGGGTGCTCGAATTCTTTCTTTCATATCAGTCCTCACCTTCCTCAGCTTCAATCGCTGATACGTCTTCTTGTGTTACAGTTACTTCATACATTTCAAATTCTGTATCTTCCGACATCACCAGTCGGTGTGCCAGATACTTTTCGACATCAAACGCATTATTCTTATTAAAATCGGCAAGCTCTTTGTACCGTTTATGCTTTGTGATGTCATATTTGTTGCTTAAAAACGGCCGGACTCCTCGAAGCTGTAAGATACATTTTTCTCCATCCATGACCGCCAGTTCATCTCTACTCATCAGTTCCTTTCCAGTCTTTTGATAATTCAGTCCATAGGACCGGTTGCTGCCTCTGGTGTCTGATGTGTTGTAAAGATCAATGGTTTCCTTTCCCAGGGTTTCTGATATTTCTTTCAGTGTGGAACTTTCCTTTCCCCCCAGGAAAAGAACAGTGTCACAGTTACCTGTGATCGTCTCAGCAGCATCCTTATAGATGGTTTTCAGCTGAGATTGTGACTGCAGAATGATAGAAGCGGAAATTTCCCTGCTTCGGATCGTAGCAATCAATTTGTCGAATTTTGGGATCTGTCCGATATTGCTGAACTCATCAAGAAGCAGTCGTACATGATAGGGAAGCCTGCCGCCATGCTCATCATCCGCCTTATCACAAAGCAGGTTAAAAAGCTGGGTGTACATGATCGCTACCACAAAGTTGAATGTGTCATCTGTGTCGCTGATGATGACAAACATGGCTGTTCTCTGATCACCGATCATATCCAGTTCCATTTCGTCATACGACATAATTTCTCTTAGTTCCTGAATGTCAAATGGTGCAAGTCTGGCACCACAGGAAATCAAAATCGATTTTGCAGTTTTGCCGGCTGCAAGCTTGTACTTGCGATATTGCCTTACTGCAAAGTGTTCCGGATTTTCTGCTTCCAGTTCTTCAAACAATTCATCCACTGCATTTTTAAATTCTTCATCATCCTCCCTGGTCTCACTGGCATTGATAAATTCCAACAGAGTAGAAAAGTTCTGTTCTTCCTCTGGTGCCTCATACCAGATGTATCCGATCAGTGCAGAATACAAAAGACGTTCGGCCTTGACCCAGAAATCTTCCGTTGATTTTTCGCCTTCACCCTTGGTATTTGCAATAATGGTATTGACCAGCTTTAAGATGTCTTTTTCACTCCGGATATAATGGAACGGATTGTAATGCATGGACTTTTTAAAGTTGATCGTATTTAATACCTTGATCCGGTATCCTCCATTTACCAGCATCTTCCCGCATTCAACGATGATCGTTCCCTTCGGATCAGTGACCACATAGGACACGTGATCCGTCATCTGCATAAGATTGGGTTTTACATAGAATCTTGTCTTTCCGGATCCGGAACCACCGATGACGATCACATTCTTATTTCTGGCATACTTTGGGGCTTTTGGCCGGCTGTGCATGGTCAGACGTTCCGTTTCTGTGAGGATGACATTGTTTTCAAAGACCGGATCCATAAAGGGTTCGATGTCTTTTCTGTTTCCCCATCTTGCAGATCCATACTCCACACCTTGTCGGAACTTCTTTGCATTTTTAGAACGATAGTAGACCACCAGTTTTAATGCACCTGCAACCAGAACACCTACTGTAAGATCCTGCAAAGCGATACTTGGCAGCCAGCTTAAAAATGCCAGTCGGAAATTGACTAACATCACGCCAAGTCTCTGGACCATGCTTTCTCCCAGGCAATGCCGGTACAGCCAGGATCCTTTATCTGCTACATAGAAGATAAAGAAATATGGGAGATTTAAGATCACCAGTCGTTTGACCTGGATCTTCTGTAATTTTTCCCGGATCATCGTTCCTGACCTCTGGATTTTTGTCTCTGCTTCACACGCTGGCGGTGCTTTGCTTTTCTTTCTACAGATTTCTGCAGTTTCTTTCTGACGGATGGTTTCTTCGCCTGTTTCTTTTTCAGTTCTACTCCGGCATATTCCCGGAAAGCCGCTGTCATCACATCCACATCTTTAGCCTTAAAGAAGACCAGATATTTTGGTGGATCAGCACCGACTTCTTTTTTCAGGCTGTAATCAATCCCGTACTTTCTTGCCACACGGTCAAAGGATTTGATATTTTCATCTGTGATCTTTATGTTGGAAAGCTGTACTCCCTGTGCATTCAGTTGCTTGATGGTCTGCTTTCCATGTGGCTTTTTCTTTTCAATCTTTTTTCGGGCTTTTTCCCTTCCTTTCTCCTGAGCCCGTCCGGTCTTTTTAGCCATTTTCACCTGCGTTGCTTTCTGTTTCCTCCGGTTGACCATTTCCAGGAACTTCCGAAGGGCTGCTTTTAGCACACTGGCAGTGATCTTGACTCCCTGGATGCTCAAGCTGATTACTTTCTGATTTACTTCTTCCTGCAATTACCCACGTCCTTTCTTTCCTTTCATTTCAGAATGAAGACGGGCAATGCAATATCCGATACATGGAACATGTTTTCCATACGGACAGCCACCACATGGTGTCGTTTTTACTGCTTTTTTCTTTTCCGAAAGCAGATAGTGGCACTGTTTCAAGCTACAGCCTTTCTTTTTACCTTCCCACCAGTAACAGTACTTGCAGGACCATGGCTTTTCTTCGCTGTACTTTCTTCCCTCAATAGCTGCATTTGGTTCTATAATTAGATCTTTATTTGTCTTCATTCTGTTCTTCCTCTTTTCTCATGATTTCTGTCAGTTTTTTCTCTGCCTGACTTCCGGCAGCAATGAGACAATACAAAACTGTAAATATTGCCGCTGCTCCCAGAAGAGCAACAAAAATAATGATATTTCTCATGGTTTCTCCCATCTAAAAAAGCGTCCACAGATTCCTTTCGGTTTCCATGAACGCTCATTCTTATTTGATTAGTGTTTCTTTTTTCTCATAAATGCAAGGGCTCCTGTACCAGTCGCACCAATGCCGAGAAGTATAAACCACAGCCACAGATTGGTGTTATCCCCAGTCTTTGGTGAATCACTGACAGGTTTTCCACCATCCGGTGTCTTTTCTGCCGGTTTTTCCTCATCCACCATGGTTACATGCTGTACTTCACTAGTATCCTTTACTTCGAATTCCACATCTTTTGCAACCAGATAGCCATCCGGTGCTGTTTCTTCACGGAGAGTGTATTTTCCGATCGGAAGCATTTCGATATAATGTGCTTTCTCTGTACTGGTCCAGCTTTCGACAACTTTTCCATCCTGATCAAGGATTGTGAGTTTTGCTCCTGGAAGTTCTTTTCCGGCGATATCCTGTTTGGAGATTTTCACCTTCGTCACATCATCCTTCATCTCGACTTTCTGCACATCGCCAGTATCTTTGATCGTGAATTTCACGCTTTCAGCTGTCACATAACCATCGGCCGGTTTTGTTTCAACCAGTGTGTATTCTTTTCCGACAGTCAGCTCACGGATCACATGTGCTTCTTTACCGGAAGTCCATTCATCCACGATATTTCCATCAGCATCTACCACTTTCAGCTTACATCCTGGAAGTTCTTTTCCGGTTGTCAGACTGGATTTGGTAAATTCTACAACAGTTGGCTGATTTTCAAAGGTAAAATCATAGGTTACAGTCGGCTGATTTTCACCTGCATACTCAAAAGTAAATTCCTTTACTTCATCGTTGGTTACGAATCCATCCGGTGCATAGAGTTCTTTTACATAGTAAGTGGCTCCTATTGGAAGATCTGCAACAAATGTGATCTTTCCTTCTTCATCCGTAGATTTCAGTTCAATGATCTCATTGGCTTCGATCAGGACTTTACCAGTTGTCTCAGACTTAATGTCTTCTTTGGCAAATAATCCAAAGATAGCGCCTTCCAATGTACGGTCAGAATCTTTTTCTTTCTTAAGTACACTGACTTCTACTCTCTGACGGTTGTTCTGCCAGTCTTTGTCATAGACTACAACCGGTGTATCCTGATCCACGTAAGTCAGATCTACATGACGGATCTCACCATCCAGTACATGACCGTAAGCAGTTCCTGTTTCTTTCACATAGTATTTACCAAGTGGAAGATTTTCCAGTTTTGCAATACCGGTTTCATCTGTCTTGATCGTTGCAATCAGTTCATCCTTTTTATAGTAATCGTCACTGACGCCATCGGCAGCCTTAATGTCTTCCTCAGCATAGACTTCAAACGTAACATCTGTCAGTTTTCCGGTTACATAGTTGAAAATGTGTTCCACCACACCTTTGACCTTATCGGCCAGTGTAACAGAATCCAGAAATTCTCCCTTTTTGTTGATGATGAGTTCACCAACCGGTACCTCGTCCTTCATTTCCACTTTCTGAACCTCTCCGGTATCTTTGACTGTGAATGTCACATCATTGGCTACCAGATAACCATGCGGTGCAAACTCTTCATGTAGGGTATAAGTCTCACCCACCTTCAGATACTTGATCACATGCGGTGCATCTTTGGAAGATGTCCAGCTATCTACTATATTTCCATCTTTATCCGTTACTTTCAGATAAGCTCCATCCAGTTCTACACCGGTTGTTGCATCTGATTTTGTGATTTCAACAGTTGTCGGCTGGTTCTTCTTTACGGATTTTAATGTTACTGTCTGCACATCCTGCCCCTGATAAGAAGCATCAAATCTCAGTACTTCATCCGAAGATACGAATCCATCTGGTGCTTTCAGTTCTTTTACATAATAGCCTCCAAGTGGAAGATCCAGTGTACATGCTGCCTGACCTTTTTCATCAGAAGTCATTTCCTGTAAAAGAGTATCTGCTTTGACGATCACTTTTCCATCTTTCGTCTGAATGTCTTTTGCATTGTAAATACCGAACACTGCTCCGGCTACTGTATTGCCTATCTCAGCATCCTGTTTTTCGACAGTAATCGACACTTTCTGTCGTTCATCTGTGACAGAGATTTCTTTCTCGATCACTGCAGTATCCTGATCCGCATAAGCAAATTCGACATTTTCCGGCACAGTATTTAATACATAAGTGTCCGGTGCATTCTTCTCTTTGACATAGTATCTGCCAAGTGGAAGATTCTTTACGGTTGCATAACCATCTGCATCCGTTGTGACGGTTGCTACCAGTGCATCCTTTGCAAAATACAGAGTTCTCTGTCCATCTGCATCTACCTGATGATCGGCAGTATAGATATCCTCTGCCGCATAGACTTCGAATTCTGCTCCTGCAAGTCCGGCCATTTCATACTGGAAATCCTTATCAAATCCTTTTAACATTTCCCCCTGTTTATAGATCTTTAACTGACCTTTGACTGGGGCATTGGTATATTCCACATCAATGACTGCATCTCCTGTGACAGGATCGGTCAGATAAGCAGTATCTGTATCAACGGCAACTATCACATAGTTTTTGGATATCGTGTACCCATCGGGTGCCGTCACTTCCTCAATCCGGTAGTTACCAGGTTTCAGATTCTTTGGCAGTACCAGGTATCCTTCCTCATTTGTGAAATAAGATTTGTGTACTGTTGGCTTCGGATAGGATGTTGTCTGTTCCACATATTTCTGATTATCCAGGTCGTATACCTTGAACTCAGTATTTGCCAGGAGTACAGATTTCTGTGTTTCTGCATCCTTTTTGATAATCTTTAATTTTGCTTTGAATTCTTTATCCAGAAGCACTCGCCATGTCTGCGGTGTATCTGGATAATTCTCTGTGATCTTCACTACAAAATCATCAACCGGTGCATAGTTGTGTTTGCTTGTGGTTTCTCTTACCACATAAGTTCCATATGGAAGCGGAATCGATCTTGCATATCCTTTTTCATCGGTAAACATTTCTGTCTGTCCATCTGCAGTCAGTACAACCGGTCTGGCTGAATCAAAATCATAACTTCCATCTGCCTTTACTTTCAGATTACTGACAAGCCATGCTGAAAAACCAACTCCCTTAAGAAGATCTGCATCGGTTTTTCCATTGTTTGCTGCCTTAATGATCTGGAATGGCTGTTTGACGACAGTTTCTTTACATACAGAAGTTCTTTCTACTGTCGGAACAGTAGCACCTTCGTAAGTACAGTCCACATCATGTTCTGTCGGATCCAGTACGTATCCCACCGGAGCACTAAGCTCTTTCAGATAATACTTTCCAAGATAGAGATCCGATACAGAAGCTTCGCCATTCTTATCCGTTGTCAGGGATGTGATCAGGGTGTCTTTCTTATAGATTGTTCCGGTTCTTCCATCCGGATGAACAATGTCTTCCCTTGCATAAAGACCATATACCGCACCTTCCAGTGTTGCATCACCCTGGGCTTCATTGCCTGTCTCAGCATCCTGTTTTGCAATGTTGAGCTTTGCATTTACTCGTTTGTCCGTTACATTTTTAGTCGTTGTCTTTCCGATAGCAAGAGTCACATTATAAGACTTTGTATCAATCTGATACCCTGTTGGAACAGAGATTTCTTTCAGATAAACAACTTCCTGTGTCTTTTCCATTGTGAGCTGTGAAGCACCATTCTGATCAGTTGCAGGCATCTCTGCAATCAGCTTTGTACATGCAGCATCGGAATAGATCCCGTACACTGCACCAGCCAGTGCGTTGCCTGTATCCTGGTCTTTCTTTACAATGGATACCTTGCATTCTTTTGTCCAGGTTACTTTAAAATCCACATATTTCTCATTTCCGACACCTTCACCGAAAACAAGAGCCAGGTCCTGTGTTCCAGATCCTGTTACAATCTTGTAAGCAGAGTATTCTTTATCAATGCTTCCCTTCATCCGAGAAGAAAATGTAGCACTGACGCTCTCTGCCTGATCAAGTGGTGCTGTCAGATAAAACTGTGTACCTCCACTGATTTCTACACTTGCTCCTGCAGCACTGGTTTTACCGGTTGTCACATTTACAAGCTTTACACCGCTTGGCAACTTAAATGTGATTGTCTGCAGTTTATCTGCTTTGAATGTGATCACGCTTGTTCGCTGGCTGTTTCCTTCCACATAAGCCTTTACATTAGATTCGGAAAAGCTCATATCTACAGACGGAATGTCCGGCATATTTACACAATAATTGTAAAGCTCCATTGCCAGGTTCTTTCCTGTTGCATTAGTTCCGGATGCCCAGTCACTGGATCCATTTGCATAAGCTGCTGCAAGATGGGTAATGATGAATCTCTTTCCTGCCGGAAAATCCGGATGTTTCTCATCGAAGAAACCATTCTCATCACTTGCTTTTGTTCCGTAATAGCAGACCTTTGCAAGTGTCTTTCCATCGGCAAGTTTCTGGATTGTATAAGTTCCATTTCCCGGTCCTTTTTTCGATGGTTCAACACAGTATGCTGTCGCATTGATGCTTCCCCATTTCACATAATATGGACAAGTCAGATAAGAACCTAATCCATAATCTGCGTAATAGTACCAGGAACCGGCTGTGACTGTGACTGATTTTGTTCCTGTTTCACCGGAAGCAAGCATCATTGGCATATCAAAAGTAATACTTTCGCCTGCTTCAAGATCTGCAAGAGCAACTTCCTGGTCAACAGCTTCCTGCATAACCTCTGAGAGTGTGATCTCTGTTTCCGGATCAACGGTCTCCTGATTCTCCGTTGCTTCGATCTCTGCATCAAATTCTTTTTCTGTCAGTTCTGTTTTGCTCTCCGTTTTAGCATCACCAGTTTCCTCTGTAGACGAGCCAGCCTCAGAATCCTCTGTTTCTGTCTCATCGGAAGAACCAGCATCCTGATCAGAAGAACTTTCTGACTGCGAATCTTTCTGCTGATCCGCTTCTTTTACCACGATCTTTCGATTGATCTGGTAGGTTGGGTGATCCGTTGTCTGTGGTTCTACATAATAGACTGCCTTATAGGAATTGGCATAATCGGTAGAAAAGTCATTCCCGTCCGTATCTTTTGCTTCCTGAAATGTAACTTTTACTTTGCTGTCATCCTGGATCGTAAGACCGGTATAATCACTCTTTACATCGAAATTGTCTCCAACCTTGATCTCATAATCCTTTGCAGTTACCACTTCATCTTCATCCAACTGATCCTTGATCTCCTCATAATACGGAATCTTTTTTACAGATCCGGCATCATCAGAAGCATAGGCAACAGCGGGAGAGAGTACCGTCGATAGAACCGTTACTGCAGTCAGTAAACCGGACATCACCCTGCGTGCTTTCTTTTTCACGTTCATTCTCTTAAATCCTTCCTTTCTGATTTTTTTGTGTATGGTTATCTGTTCGTGTCTGCGTATTATCTTTTATACGAAGATGATCGCCTCCTTTCCTGAAATTTGCGCTATTTGGGACAGTCAGCACAAGCTGAGATAACAGCACAAATATATGGCGGTACCTGTTTGTCACAAATACCGCCACATGATTTCTACTGTCATCCTCTTTTCAGATTCAGACATTTTATTTTGATTTAAGATTTAAGCGTTTTCCTGTTTTCTTTCCCGGATCCGTTCCTATATCAGTTTCCATCTCTGATACGTTTTCTTCTGGCAGACACGCAGCTTTTCGCTCTATGCATGTTCAAACCGAATATCACTCCGGGCAGGCTATTCATTTTTCAAGGTACATGAAGGTGTTCTATGCAAACCCTTCATATAACGAAACGCTCAGAGCCTGTTTTACAGTGGTCTAATTCAATTTTTTTAAAATTCTTCGTTTTCCGCCTTTTTTTTCATCGTTTTTAATGCCCTGTTCAGGAGGTCATTTACACTCTGCTGTTTGATTCCCAGATAATCTGCAACATCCTGCTGACGCATTTCCTCGAAATAAACCAGATTGAGTACCGTCTTTTGTCTCTCTGTTAACTCTTTGATCAAAGCGTTTAGAATTTCTCTGTCGATAACATCGTCAACAAAATCTTTTGAAGATCCTCTCATAATCTCCGCATCATCTGTAACATCGCTGTTAGAAAACACACCATGATTGGTGCTGATTTTGCTCTGGCTGTATGCCATACGGTCTTCAGCCTCCATCAGCAGACGGATATACCAGTTTTCATTATCAAAGAACTCTTTATTGAATTCCTTGTTATCGCCAGTTACACTCACATATTCATAGTCATCACAACTATGAAGCGGAAATACGGTTGATTGATTTCCTGCTGTATAAAGTACATATCCGTGATCATAAACAGAGATTGTTGTATCTGCATTGATCATTTCCTTTACTACAACTTTGTGTTCCTTCAAGGATTTCACGCTTGGGATTCTCTTCTCCACATCAGCAACTTTCACGATTTTTTTCAGTTCTTTTAATGTCAACATAAAGACCACCTTTCTGCCTTTCGGCTCCGGGTGGTCCATTCCATCTTTTATGAAATTTCTGCACAGACATAAAGAACTGCAGTACAAGAGGTCACGAACTCACCCGTTTTTTTTGAACGGGAGTCCGCGACTCCTTTGTAACGCATGTATCTGCGTTTAGATTAAGTTTGCCAGATTGCCTGGCTTATTCAGTTGATATGTGCATCTTCTGATTCATTCTCTGTTTGCTCTTTGCGAAACATGGAATAATCGCCCATAGCCTCGTAAGGACAATGCCTTACAAATTCCTGGTATTCGATTTCAGTCATCTTTGCTTCCTCCTTTGTGTCATATTATCAAAATCTCTCTCTGCAATTATTTTTGCAGAAGAGAATTCAACCTCTATATAACGAAACGCTGAGAGCCTGTTTTACAGTGGGGTACGACAAAAAATTTAAAAATTTTTTGAAATACATCAAAAAAGCCCGACAAAACAAATACTTCAACAATCTCCAAAACCAGAAAATACTTCTGATCTTGCAGTGTATCCGTAAATGTTTTGCCGGGCTCTTAGTGATTCCAGTCAGATTCAGCTCCTTGACAAACTCTTACTGTCTGGTGCGTTCTTGATGGTTCCTGCCAAATCCAACGCTTACTACAGACAGCTCATTCTATTCTGTTATGATCCCTGATTCATCATCTTTCGGGAATACGTCCGCATCCTGGACTTTAATTGTTCATCTCTGATGTGGATCGGACGAACCGACACCATATCATCCTTTACAAATATCTCCAATGTACTGCGACATTTTTTGCACTCCACTTCTGAATCGCTTTGTGCGCTCTTTTCAATAAATGCTCCGCATACAGAGCAGTGTACATGCCATTTAATAGCACCTGATCCCATATAGGCTTCCTCCTTTAAGCAATAAGATATTTCTCCATTTATTACTCAACGGACCAAAGGGAAATCAAATCCGCCTTATGAGCATCATGCCATCCATTCCGTAAGTGCCAAAGCTACACGAACAGCACGATTTTTATTCTGATCAGATCTGCTTTGTCGATCTGTGCATCCTTTTTTATCCTTCCACCAGCTACCACACACTCTTTCCGGTATAAAAAATTCCGCTGTGATTAATTAACATGATATTTCAATAGTTTCAAATACATCACCAGTCAGATCACAGATGTCCTGGATCTGAATCTCAGTATCATCGATCCGTAAGTGGACTGATGGATCAAAAAATTCTACGGTTCCGGATAATGTATGGTACTGGCCAACTGACGGATCCTTCCAGGATTTTTGAAAATAAGTTGCCTGTATCTTCATCCCATATGCCAGGATCCTTAATTTCATATCCAGCTCATTTTTCTTTTCTTCGGATAAATCTCTTTTCGATTCGTAAATGATTTCCTGTTGCCGGATCGTTTCATCCAGTCCACGAAGTGCCGCAAATGGAGCAAACTGTTTTGCCCTGCGTCCTACATCCATGGGATGTCTCCTGGAAACCGGTCTTGATAAATATAAATACGGTTGATATGCACTTGCCAGCACTTTTTACACCTCCTCTAAGCACGGTGACCACCTATTTGTTCATTGCGTTCTCGATAAGTAGAACACTCTAGCAGGTTAGATCCACGCATGATCGCATTCTTTCCATAACGCTGCTTTACATTCAATACTGCTTCCTGTAAATGCCGTTCCCTATCGGTCTGTTTTGGATCATCAAACAGACTGTACTGCACATAACTTTCAGGAGCAACCCTGTTCGCACACACCTCGATTCTTCGAATTCCGGTATATCTGTCCGCAATCCTGAGATATAAATCTTCCACTGCATCTATGATCTTTTTGGAACTGTTACTTTCTCTTTCGAGTTTTACGGTTCCTTTGGATGCCTCATGCTCATACCTGTGGTCATATGCGATCCATAAGGTGAGAGAGCTTGTCACCAGTCCTTTTTCAAACAGATCCAGGACCAGATTGTCTGTCATTTCCCTTACGATCACAAGTGCTTCGTCAAAAGAATAATTTCGCATCAGCACCTGGCCATTCGATAGGCTGTGCTCTTCCGAATGATAGTTCTTGATGTCACTCATCCGGCATGTTTCATAACCCCATGCATGATCGATCAACAGCTCTGCATCAATCCCAAACATCTTATACAGCCAGTCTTCGGATCTTAAAGAAGCCATTGCGATATCGCCCATCGTATGGATTCCATAACCGGCCAGTTTTTTTTCAGTCCGGGATCCAATCCTCCAGAAGTCACTTAATGGTTTATGATCCCATAGCTGCTCTCTGTAAGAGAATTCATTCAGGATTCCAATATGGTCATCCACATGCTTTGCTACGATATCCATTGCGATCTTAGCAAGATACAGATTGGTTCCCACACCTGCAGTTGCAGTGATGCCAGTTTCCTCCATGACTGCCTGCATAAGCTTTACCGCCATTTCTTTTGCAGTGAGATGATAAAGCTGCAGATAGTTTGTCACATCAATAAAACATTCATCGACACTGTACACATGGATATCTTCTTTTGAGACATACCGCAGATAGATTCCATAGATTTTTGCGGAATAATCCATGTACAGCTGCATCCTCGGCATGGCTGTAATGTACTTCACACAATCCGGTATCTCATGGATCCGGCACCGGCTCTTGATGCCAAGCGCCTTCATGGCCGGAGTGATTGCCAGGCAGATTGTTGACTTTGATCTGGTAGGATCTGCAACCACCAGGTTTGTTTTAAATGGATTCAGCCCACGTTCTACGCATTCTACAGAAGCATAAAAGGACTTCAGATCAATACAGATAATAGAAGTCTGATCCTGACTCACATTGCCACCTCCCATACGTCTTTCCTCTTTTTGTAACATGTATCCCATTTTGACTATCAATGATTGTCTATCCTTCCTGTTTTCATTGAATTACAGGAAATTCATTTCACATATCCATTGACAAAAGAGGAAATATTGTGTATCTTATAGGAAAGATGTTTCCCTTATCTGTGATTCACATTATAGGAGAGATATTTCCCTTTGTCAAGATTAATTTTTATTTTTTAGGAGACACATTTCCCGTTTTGCCTTGAAGCGGCTAATGAAACTTATAAGACAAGGCTTAGAAAGAGGTATGTTTATGACATTCGGTGAAAAAGTAAGATCATTAAGAAAAGAAAAAAAGATGAGTCAGCAGGAACTGGCCAGTATGGTTGGTGTTTCATATAGGACCATTCGATCCTGGGAAGTAGAAGGACGTTTTCCAAAACAAAATGTTCTGTATCAGAAACTGGCAGATGCATTACAGTGTGACGTTTCTTATCTCATGAGTGAGAATGAAGCTTTTATCACAGAAGCATCCGAACAGTTTGGTAACCGTGGTGCCAGACAGGCTCAGCAGATCCTGGAACAGGCTGCAGCTATGTTTGCCGGTGGATCACTGACAGACGAAGATAAAATAGCTTTTATGGATGAGATTCAGAGCCTTTATCTGGATTCCAAAAGACGTGCAAAGAAATTTACACCGAAAAAATATCTGAAAAACCAAGAGGAAAAATAATAGAAGGCGGGATTATTGTACACCTAATCTGTTACCTTATAGTTACAAGGATATTTCTGCCCTTTTATTTTTTACTTTTGAGGTGATTTATTTGAGAAACACTTACATATATACAGAAACAAAGAAATTAATCAAGAAATATGGAACCCGAGATCCATTTGAGATCATGGATCAGATGAACATTGTTGTCGGGGAAACTTCCAGATATAAGACACTGAAAGGGTATTGTTTTATGAGCTGCAAGACAATCTATGTCATGATCAGCAGTTTCCTTTCAGAAGAAGAAAAGATGATCGTTGCCGCCCATGAATTAGGGCATATCATCCTGCATCGTTCCCAGCTGAAAATGGCTCCAATGCAAGATGATACACTCTACAATATGACGGATAATACAGAATACCAGGCCAATCTGTTTGCTGCCGATCTGCTGATTGATGATGAGGAAATCGAAGATATGGTTCAGAACGAGGACCTGGATTATTTTGGACTCTGCAGTTCTTTGAATGCGACTCCAGAACTCATGAGCTTTAAACTATACAGCCTGACAAAACGAGGCCAAGCTTATCATATGCCGATGGAGATACAGAGTAATTTCCTGGCAAAATAATATAAGGATACGCTTATTCTACAATAGAAAAATATAGATTTATCTCACTGAAAGGGGGATTATTTATGTCAAAACATCATATGGAAAAGATAACCTGCCCTTCCTGTCATCATGATGGAGATTTTGAAGTCTGGGACAGCATTAATACTGTCCTGGATCCTGAAATGAAGGAGAAGGTACTTAATCAGTCTATTTTCCTTTATACCTGCCCGAACTGTGGAGAGACCTTCCGTTTAAACTACCCTATACTCTATCACCAGATGGAAGATCTTGTCATGATTTATCTGGTTCCTGAATCAGAAGTAGAGAAAACATATGAAATATTTTATGAAAAAAATGCTTTGGCTGATTTTCATACCGAAAAGTACTTAAACCGGATTGTGACATCAGCAAATCAGCTCGTTGAAAAGATCCAGATCTTTGATGCTGGTAAGGATGACAGGATAATGGAACTTGTTAAATTGCTTGCGACAGATTCTATTCTCAAAAATGATCCTGATAAAGAATTTGATGAACTGCGCTTTGCTGTCGACGACGACGGAACAAATATTCTTGTAATCATTAATAAGGGTGAGATTACTGGTGCAGTTGACATTGACAATATGTATGAATTTGCTTCTTCACACTGCAATGATTTCAAGGATCTCCGCGATGATGATGAAATAGTTATCAATAGGGAGTGGATCCTTAACAAACTTACCGAAGAAGAAAATTAAAAATATATTTGGTGGCTACACCCCCAAGCCCCTGTAGAATAAATAACGCCAGTACTGGATATCAAAAATCCCGCACCGGCGTTATTTATTAAAATATTTTGTTTTTTAATCTTCAACACTCTCTACTGAAACTTCTTTTTTCTTCCTACTTTTACCAGAAATCATCTTGTGTCCTGTATAAATAGCCATAATCATGCAAAGCAAAGAACTTGCTGCAAAGTACTTATGGCCTTCTTTTGATCCCTTATAACCTGTATAAAAAGTTCCAAGCATTGTAATCAGTGCACCGATAGACCAATATTTATGTGATTTCATTCAGATACCTCCTGCCGTTTTTCTTAATCATATACCTTTTAAAAGATATATACAAACTGGAATTTATCGTCTTGTTCCATTCTTATCAAAATTCTTTTTTAATGCTATTTCTGTTGGGAGAATAGACCCAATTAAAGGAATAAGTTGAACACCACAAATAATTCCTCCCATACTCCCAACACAATCTTCACTTTTTCCAATTACTAAAAGCATGAATATTACTGTTATTGGCAACATAACCATTCCACAGACATACCAGACTTTACCGCAATATTTATGAGCAAATTCCCATGTATCTTTATTCTTCATAGACATCGAAGTCCGATATCCGAATACTGAATTTATTTCCTTTGGAGCCTTTTTCATAAAATATTTTCCAAAACCAATCATCGTAAATGGAAGAATTAAATCCATAATCAACATAAAAATCCAAAACTCCATTGTAAATCTCCTTTACTATAACTTCCGCTTTGTATTTCCGTTTTTATTCTTTTTTGTGAAATTCTTTCACATTTAATTCACGTTTCAATTCTTCCTCTGACGGCAGATAGGTGAAATATTTCGATGCAAATATCTGGTGATTATCTTCAGGAAGCGTATATTTTACAATAGAATCTCCCTTATCTGCACAAAGTACAATCCCAATAGGCTGCGTGTCTCCTTCATTCATCATTTCACGAGTATAGTAATTCACATACATCTGCATTTGTCCTAGATCCTGATGAGTCAGTTTACCCATTTTCAAGTCAATGAGAACGAAACATTTTAAAATATAGTTGTAAAATACCAGATCAATAAAAAAGTCCTGTCCATCCAATGTAAACCTTTTCTGGCGTGCTACAAATGAAAATCCTCTTCCAAGTTCCAAAAGGAAATGTTGAAGATGATCAATCAATGCCTGTTCCAAATCTCCTTCATATACATGTGTGTCAGGCTGAATCTGCAGAAATTCCATAACATAAGGATCTTTCACTATTTTCTCATATTCTGGTTTTGGCTCTGTTGTTTGAATTTCATTTGCAACCGCTATCTTATCCTGGCTTGCTAAAATACGCTGATAATACATCGTATTGATCTGCCGTTCCAGTTGACGAACACTCCATGCTGCTTTTGCACATTCTTCCATATAAAATCTTCTTGCCTGTTCATCATTTATACGCATCAAGACACGATAATGTGACCAGCTCTATACGCATAAGAATCTGATAATGCGTCCAGCTCAACTTAAATGGCATTTTTTTATATGCCGTCTCTAATTATCCAATCGGGAATTGGACAATTCCAAAAGCCTGTTCAAATTGTCCAATTCCCGATTGGATAATTTCATTCTCTCTGTCTTTGTAAGCCATATAGAACTGCCGCATTCCCGCAACATTGCTTCTTGAGAAACCTCTTCCGTATTCTTCTATCAAATATGATGACAAGGAATCCAGGACTTTTACTCCATACTTAGCTCTTTCTGCTCCCTGTTGTTCCTGCTCTACAATATATCTTCCCAGCAAAAAACTGGTAAGAACCGTAATTGCATTTGCTATTTGTCCCATATTACTTCTGAACTCTTTCCACAACACCGCTAACAAGTCCCTCAACCGCAGTCAGTTTTTTCTTATGAGAATTTACAGTATATGCCGGCTGAAACAAGTCTGTATTTATTGCATTTTCCTCATCTTTCTTTTCTTCCGCTTCATTTTCCGACCATTCATAGAGTACTGCTGCCATATGCTTGCAGTTTCTACCATCTAATGCATAAGGACATGAACAATACATATCTGTAACTTCTCCATTACTTAAGGATATCTCTACTTCATAGTCCTCTGAACCTATTACATCGGCTCTTATAATATCATCTGATATTTCATATTAACACCATCTTTTTTCAATAATCAAATGATGAAAAAATGCAATTTCTTTATATCCATCCATATCAGACACCCTCATCTCTATCTCCACCATTTTATCCTGCCAGTCAGTGTCCTTATGAATCTCCTGATTTTGTTGCATATCCCAGAAGGTTCTCATACCAAGTGTCTTCGTAATCACAAGTTCCGGACACCATTTCTCAATATCTGCATCCTCATAATAATGAATAGCTCCATATTTGGAAGTCATCCCATCATTTCCATCAAGCAAGCTATGTGCATGCTCAAAATCATTTAAAAGTACAACCATCTGCATAACTCTTCCTGCACGGTTATGTTTCACAATCGAAATCTTTCCATCCGTTTTCAGAACCCTCGCAAACTGCCTAACAATATCCTCTCTGTCCTGTGCATACTCTAATACATTGTGGCAGATAATCATATCAAAGGACTCATCAGCAAATCTGCGCAGTTCATCAGTACTTCCGGTAATTTGTGTATACTGGTTATCTGCCCATCCTTCCTTTACACTATCTTCATCAGGTTCAATGGCTGTTACATCATTATGCTCTGCCAAATAATTTGCAGTTACTCCGATACCACTGCCGAAATCAAGTATCTTCTTATCACAAATGTCTCCTAATTGTTTCCAGACAATTCGCTTCATGAGACATTCCCAAGGTTGTAACTCTGTCATTTTTTTACTCACCATACCAGCTCCATTTCATCTTCCATTTTCGCAAAGCCGTATCTCTCATACAACGGTCGTCCCATATACGTTGCCTCTAATGCAATCTGTAGCACACCCTGTTCCTTCGCATCCTTTACCAGCAAATCCAATGTGTGAATTGCAATTCCCTGTCTTCTATATTCCGGTGCAGCATACATATTCATAATATACGCCTTTTTACCAGTCGGATTATGATATGTCGGCATCACCTGATAAAAACTGACACCACCTGCACCGACAAATGCCCCGTTATCATACACCAAATATGCAATATGCTCTCCTGTTTCCAACGCACGCCTATAATATGCATATGATTCTTTCTCCACAACGAACATATCCTCATCATCTGGCAACTTATTTGCTGCACGAAGCACAATTATTCTTGTTCTTACCAATTCATCGATATCTTCCATTGTTGCTCTTTTATATACAAATTTTTGTATCATTCTTCACCTCTGTCACTACCTCAAAACTCCGGCAATTCCAAAAATATAACCTCATTCTCATTTGCTACACCTGTATATATTTTGTCTGAATACTGTCCTATTGAACAATAATGATTCATAACATACCTTGCTGTGTATGGCATTTCCAGTTCATCCAATTGTTTTAGAGAAAACCAGTTCAATTCTCCTTCATTCGAGACCAAATCATCACTAACTTCTTCATTAAGCATTGCGAAAAAATAGTAATTTTGTCTTATCTCCCCTTTCGTTCTTCGTAAGGTAACATATCTAAGAGAAAGATTCCGAATATTATCTTCACAAAGTCCTAGTTCCTCATTCATCTCTCTTAATACACAAGCCTTTGCATCATTTAGCTCAAATTCTTCAAAATGACCTCCGGCAGAACCTGTCCATACATCACTTACAACTCTTCCGCCCTTTCTGAATAAGAGCAGTACTTTATCATCCTTTAATAAGTAAATTGACGTCATATTTCTTAACTTTCCTGTCATAACTCAAACACTCACTTTCTGCCCCAATGATTTAGGTGTATACATATTTCATATATCAATCCACTGTATAAATGCGGTTTTATCTGAACTGTTATAACCGGCATTTCGATAGAAATTCAATGTACTTTCTTCCTTTGAACCTGTAAGCAACATCATCTTGTAGCAATGATTCTCTTCTGCAATTTTCTTGGCAAAATTTAGGCAATCTGCAGCATAACCTTTCTTTCGATACGCCCCATGTGTTACCACATTTTCATCCAATCTATATCTTAAAGTTCCATCAGCCCGTTTTCATCAAAGTAATAAATATTCTCTTTTTTATAACCATACTTTGAATCTGGAAATGATATGTGCGGTTCAAATGTAAAATACTTCACATCGCCAAGCTTCGTCACATTACCTTTTTCAATGTAAACTCTATCACCTTTGGTTTTTACAATGGAATGCCCCAGATTGCCCATAAAATCAAGATTCAAAAATCCATTTTCTACGATGTACTTATTCATATGATAGTACAATTCCTCACAGGTTGTTTCCTTCGTGGCAAAACGCAATAATTCTATATGTAATTTTTCTTCCATCTGCAGACCGCTTTTCCATTCCGGATTTTCAATCAGCCCTATTTCCTCTACAACCTTACCATTTTCCACAATAATAGTTCTCGCATAGTCTCCCCAGATATTACCTGCCTGCGGACTTAAATCAATGGTTATAATATCGTTATTTCCTATAACTCTATCCGAAGTTACATACTGCTTACCAGATACAGAAACAGTTGTTTCATCTCCTGCAAATACAAATGCACCAACATCCCAATACCAGAACGAATCTGCACCCAACTCTAACAGTTTTTCCTCACATAACTTTCGAATCTCGAGTAAATTCATTCCCGGCTTGATAATTTTCTTTATGTATTCTATAGTCTGTTTCGCTGCCAGCTGTATCCGACTGTAAGACTGCTTTTCTATCTGCAGATACTTTTCAATCAATTTAGGCTGAATCAGTGGATAAGTCCAGTTTTGTGGCAACTCATCCATAAGTTCAACCTTCTCCATCTCACTTTCCAGCTTACCAGAAAATTCCGTTATTTCTGCAAAACATAATAATCCAAATGTTTCCTCACCGGTCTCATTTACACTATTCTTACCCGTAACGGAATAAACGCATATTGGCTTAATATCAAACCGGATAGCACCTGTTTCTTCCTGAAGTTCTCTCTTGGCAGTTTCCAAAATATCTTCTCCAACTTCACGATGACCTCCCGGAGCCTCATAGGTATCTCGCTCCTTATGTTTGCAAAATACCCATTTGCCATTGCTCAGTGAAATAATTACTGCAAATTTCAATAGTGAATCATCTACTGTATCGTAAAATTTTACTTCCAACATATCACTTTTCTCCTTCCCATTCTGCCATAAACTCTTCAAGAAAGTCCTCCATAACATCTTCCCACCAGCTTTAAGAATTTCTTATCATTCATCTGCTCATTCGTAACATACTCCCCATCGCAAAATAGCGCATAAGTCGTGATCGGTGTTGGTACATTCTGAGCATCCTTCCTGCTTTCGATCTTCACAGCCTTGAATGGAATGCCATTCTTCTGAGCGGTTTCTTCCAGGATTGGTACATACTTTGCATTGAAAGGACATTGGTTTGTATAATAAAGAACATAGCCACGTTCATTTATATGAGGATGTTTTGCACATTCCTTGAACACCGGTGGCTCAGTTTTCTCTTCAAATGGCAGATACCATAGCTGGATTCCATTATCAGCCTCATCACAAGCTTCAAATCCTTTATATTTTAGAAACTTCGGATCGGCCAGAAATGGCTTTTTCCTTGCTGCCGCAAGAATACATAGGCCTTCCTTCCCCTTTTCTTTGCTATCCTCAATACACTCGGAAAGTAAGTCACTTGAATATCCATGACCTTTGAAAGGTCCAGACACCCACAAACAATTAATATACATATAACCAGGTGCTTCGATTGGATTCCATGCACACTCCGCAGGTATGTACTCAATAAAGCACTTGCCGCGTTCTACACTCTTAAGAAACACAAGACCTTCATCAAATCTATCCGCAAGCCATGCCTTCTTTGATGATACCTGAATATCTTTATTGTTGGAAATGGCACAGCAAATGTGCTCCTTTTCAAGATTTTCTTTCGTAACTCTAATATATTCCATACCTTTAAGCCTTCCTTATCGGATGTCTGACCACAGTCTTCAGTTTCTCCGGCGCCACCTTCCGCGCATCACTCAGATAAATCTCGTGGTGCATTCTCTGATCCGTTATATCAAGTGTATATCCCTGTTCTTCCATAAATCTGTGCATTGCATCTACCGTAGCAGGCTCATCGTCATACGCTCCGATATGCATACACTGTACACATAAGCCCTCCTCATAGGAAAAAAACTCAACCTTAGAAAAATCCTGTTTTTTCTTTGCCGTAGCTTTCCTGACAGCCCAGTCGAAATCTTCCCTGGTAACAAAATCTGGCAAGCGAATAACAGAGATCCACTTAAAATCTTCCTTACGAGCATAATCAATTCCGGATACTCCGTCTCGCCTGCCGGTTCGGTCGGTTCGCAGCATGGCGTCCCCCGGACGCCGCTCACCCTGCCACCAGAATCCCTCTAATGGCGGCACGACATAATCGAAATATCCATCAATCTGATGATCTTCCTTTTTGCTCATTTTAATCGTAAATGCAATTCCATACAGAAGGCCGATAGCCTGCTTATATTCTCCATCTTCATCATTTGGATTGCCGCTTCCTCTCACTGCTATATAATTCATTTTCGGGACTCTGACAATAGACGGTGTTCCCTTCGGCATATAAAATTCCTTGTATTCCTTTTTATAATCAAACATCATTTTCCTAATCCTCCATAGATTTTTATTATTTCCTCTGCATTCCTGCGAATAATGCCCCGCACTTCTTCCGGCTCAAGCACCTCTACTTTTGCTCCAAATGTCATAAGCCATGTCACAAGGTTTTCCATATCCGTATAGTCTGCTGAAAAGAGCAGCCTTCCATCGTCTGTTTCTGTAAAGCAGTTCGGTCCAAATTCTTCAACCAGCCGCCACTTCATATTCGGTGTGAAAAGAGCTTTTACCTTTATCCCACCCGGAAATATCTTCTCATTTGACAAATCCGGCATTGGTACATCTCTGCACAGAAATCCACGGTCCGTTTCAACAACACAATCCATACGGTTCAGTTTGAACAGCCTGTAATCTTTACGTTCTAAACACCACCCCCATACATACCAGCTCGACCACTGGAAAACCAGATAATATGGTTCTACCCTTCGCTTGCTCTCTCCGGACGGAGCATAATACTTAAATCGTATGATGCGCCTGTTTTCTATTGCACTCTGTATTACCTCGATCTTTGGAGCAAGAGAACCCTTATACCATGAAGATAAGTCAATCAGCATAGAGTCTCTTCCACTGATGAACTCTGATGATCCGGTCTGGATTTTCTCCATCAGCTGACTGTAGTATCTGCTTCCGCTCACACTGTCAAGACTCCGCAAACCCGCAAGAATCATCTGCATATCTTTGGAACTCAAAATCGTCCTGTCCATACGATATCCATCCATAATACTAATACCACCGCCGGTACCCTGTGCAGTTTTTATAGGAATACCCGCTTTACAAAGATCTTCAATATCCCGATTTATTGTCCTTCGAGATACCTCAAATCTTTCTGCCAGTTCAGGAGCCGTTGTCTTTTCTTCCTGCAGTAAGATTGACAATATACCGATAAGTCTATCTATTTTCATCGTTTCTTACACTCCATACATATCATACTTGATTCAACACGACAGCTATATGTCGTGTTTATTATATCCGCGAAATTTTTTTCTGTATACAATAGAATGCACGCTCCGCAAACATTCTATTGTCATAAACAAAAAGCCTCCGAACATCAGGTTTTATTCCCAATGTCCGAAGGTCCAATAGCATTAGTTAAATTCTCTCTTTCTTATAAGCCGAATTTTCTTAAGTTCATATACCCGAGACTTCAAATCTGCGATTGCCTCTTCCACTTCATCCTCTGCAATAACAGAGTTGTATTTGGCTATTCCGTAATCCTCAACGATGCTTGTTATTCTAGCCCCGGCATCCTTGGAAGAAGCACCACACAGAAAGACTCTCTCATCCGCCGTTCCATAATCCAACACGATAAACCGATCATGGAATATACCACCCGTCTTCTTCATTGACAATTTTACAGTTGGATATTCCTTACGGAAATCCGCATATTCTATGTTGTGAAGTTTATTATTCCCAACATTATCGCTAAATAAAATAATATTTACTCCTGTTGGAGAATTCTTAAGATGTACCAGCGTTCTTAAACCAATGTAATTATCAACCACATATATTGATGACTTTGCCTGCCTGTAAATAGACTCGTAAACCTCATCCGCACTACTAAATTTTGCATTAAACATAAGCCACTTTTCATCATTTTCTGAAATAAAACTATTCATCATATCCGCAATTTCAGATTTTGTCACTACATTCTTCAGACCCTCTGCAACATCAGAAATCTGTTTTTCAAGAGATATCATATCAGAATTGATTTTGCTGATTTCAATTCTGTTGTTAGCAGTCTCCATGCTTAACTGAAGTATTTCCCGCTGACCTATTAAATCACGATTTTCTAATATGTAATCTTTCATTTTCTTAAAGGTTCTTATTAATGCCTTGCTCTGCTTAACAGCCAACGGTCCTTTCAAGACAGTCATCAGCATATATAATCCTTGCTCTGTAAATACATGTGGATTGTAACGACTTTTTGAACTTATATTTGCGGTCGAAAAATTCGTCCGCAAATATTCTGTCTCATCATCTGTCAATTCAAACATAAAATCAGAATCAAATTTCTCAATATTATTTCTCACCTGCTCATTAAATCTTTTATTTGTATACCCATATATCTCTGCTAAATCAGCATCCAACAATACCCGTTTACCTCTAATTTCATAGAGTTTTTCTTTTAAGTATTCTTCGGTTACTTCTATTACTGTAACATCAATTTCCTTCTTTTTATCTTCCGCCATAAAACTCCTCCGTTCATTTTTGTCCGAAAGCATCATATCTGACCATTTTGCTGATGCCAGCAAAATGGTCTAGAGTTCTGTTTTGGTGATTTTGTCATAATACGCTTTATACCTGTAAATCGTTCTCTTACTGACATTATTACGCTTTGCAATTTCTATCATAGTCATTCCACTTTCATAACCAGCAACAAAATCATTGTAAATAGCCATCCATTTTGCATTGTGCTTCTGCCTTCCGCTTAATTTACGATTTTTATAATATTCCAATTCTTCACGTAACTCGGCGTTCTCATTTTCCAACTCTTTAATTCTTTTTAATGCTTCCTCCAGTGTTATAACCTTCTCCACTTCATTGTTCCTCCGTTTGTGTCATTTTCGTTTTGTCTATATTATATATTGCTAATCAGCATTAGTCAATTTGATTTTGTCATACAGGAAGACTTTTCATATTCGTCATGCAAATAAAATACCGCTGATATCTTTTGCATCTTCACAATACTTTTTTCTCATTGTTACTCCCCCTTGAGATTATTACTAATCTTTGAATGTAAAGATATTACCCGATTCAAATCAGGCCATTCAGGGAATATTACATATCCTCTGGTTTAAATTTCACATAGACACCTTTTGAATACTCTTTCACTCTGCATTTCCTCCACTCTTTCTGCTTTGTTTTTTAGAAATCACTCTATCGGGACAATTGATGATTTCTAAAAATAGGCAACAAAAAAGCAACCGATGTTACTCGATTGCCATGCTGCTACTTTTACAAGACTATATGCGTCCAAAAAAGCCCAAACCCAAAAGGGTTGAGCTCCATTTGTGCATTCATATTCTCTGTTTTTGGGTATAAAATCTCCGCCATCAAATGTAGAATACTGGTTCTGTTTTGTCAAGTCACGCTTACACTAAACTCCTCTAAAAGATATAGGATTTTGTTATGAAATTCTTTGCTAATCCATCCTTACCACACGATTAAACTTCTCTGCACCTGTCATTCTATGCGAAACCATAATTACTGTTTTTTTCTTCATAAATACGCTCATCGCTTCAAGTACTGCATTTTCACTATATGTATCTAATGCCGATGAAGGTTCATCCATCAAAACAATAGGTGCTTCTTTCATAAATGCTCTTGCAATTGATATTCTTTGACGCTGACCACCAGACAGATTTGTCCCACCCGCAGCTACCTTAGTGTTATAACCTTCTGGCAACTCTTTGATAAATTCATCAGCATGTGCTTTTTTCGCTGCACTGACAATCACATCCATTACTGGAGCAGTCTCCTCATTCCAGCCAAATGCAATATTTTCAGCAATTGTTCCCTCAAATAAATAACTATCCTGCGGAACATATGTAATAACATTTCTTAATTCAGCCAGTGAATATTCATTTATATCTTTACCAAGTATTTTAATTTTTCCATTTTCAACAGGATAAAATCCTTGAATCAACTTAATCAATGTACTCTTTCCACATCCGGATTCGCCGGTTATCATAACTTTCTCACCTACACCTATCTGCATCTTTTTAGAATTTAACTGAGCACGCATTTTACTCTTATCTCTTGATTCATCATTTTCATTATAAGAAAAATGTAAATTAGATATATCAATAGCCTCATCTCTTCCGTTTTGTACATTAATATTTTTTCTCTCAAGACCATTTCCTGCAGTAAACCATGTTATTTCTTCTTCCATTTCTGATTCCATGAAATCAAATACATGACCAGCACGAACAAGTGATGTTGTCAATGCAGCTATAGAGCTCCCGAGTCTTTTCATCGCATTACTCACCCCCATCTGCAAGGTAACCACAGCCATAAGCGTACCATAATCAACTCTTCCTTCTGAAACAAGCCATACCCCTACAATAATCGTTCCAAAACTTCCAATGATGCCTAGCAGAAATGCAACTATCTCAAATAATGCCTCCATTTTAACTCTATCTTTTTCTGATTGGAATGATGCTTCATTTTCCTCATAAAAATAATTTAATACAACCTTAATTCCGGAATTCATTTTCAATGTAACAAAACCTGATATAATATCGCTTAATAACATGGACAATTTGGTTGATTTCTTTTGAACCTTTTTCGCATATTTCTTAATAGATTGATTAATCTTAATAGAAACAAAAGCTGTCAATGCACTAATAATTAATGATATACACGTCAGCATTGGATTATAAAAGTACATAGTAATAATAGAAGAAACCACTATTACAATCTTTCCCAACACCCAATAGATATGCGAAAACCAGGAATCTTTCAGGGAATTAGCATCCCAGTTCAATGTCTTTATTGCGTCTGCACTATGTGTATCATTAAAAAAATACATATTCATGTTCAACAATTTCTCATACAGCTTCAACTTCAATTCATAAACCATTTTACGAACCAATCTGATTTGAAAATACCGAAGATAAGGAAATAAACACTTTAATATTACAATTACTACGCATACAACCACCGCTGTACGAAATAACTGCATGTTCTGAAATTCAATAGCATTTAGAGTTTTTTTGTCGCATACGAATAAAGTATCTGCAAAGACGATTCCATTATCAATGTTGTTATTAGAATAAACCAGTAAGCAAATCTATATTTTCCCATATAGGATAAGAATCTTTTTAAATCTTTCATAGCAATTATTCTATCTCCTCTCGACTGTAATCCTGATACATCTGATAATATCTTCCCTGCTGATTTAGTAACTCCTTATGCGTTCCTTGTTCTACAATCCTGCCATGTTCTAATACATAAATCCTGTCATAATTCTTAATGGTATTAAGTCTATGTGCAATGGCAATAACTGTATGATTCCTTGTCACTTCATCAAATGTATTACAAATAGTATTTTCCGTTTCTAAGTCGAGTGCAGATGTTGGTTCATCGAGCAAAAAAATCGGTGCATTTTTCACTATTGCTCTCGCAATAGTAAGTCTTTGTCTTTGCCCTCCTGACAGATTATTTCCTTTTTCCGTAAGAACTGTATCTATACCTTCTGGTAACTCTTTAATAAATTCCTCACAACCAGACATTTTAAGTGCCTTTATTATTTTCTCATTACTGACATCAGGATTACCAATCCGAATATTATCCGCAATAGACATAGGAAACAATGTTACTTCCTGTGAAATAAGTGCCAATTTCTTACGAATTTCATTTGATGTAAAATTGTAATAATCTATCCCCTCATAGAATATTCCACCATTTTTGCTTAATATTTGTCTTGAAATCAGTTTTATGATTGTGCTTTTCCCACTTCCACTTTCTCCTACGAAAGCTATGCTTTCTCCCTTTTTCACATCAAAACTCACATTAATCAAAATTTTTTCGTCCCCATATCCAAATGTAACATCATTAAAGCTGATTAATGGAAAATCTGTTATCATTTCGTCACTCTTCATACCAGCAGACAGTTCTTCCTCAGGCATAATATCAATAACGTCAAACACTCTTAAAACAGATACCAAGGCAGTCTGTGAACGTACAACCAACTGATAACAGCCTGATAACGGCTCTATCAATTTTTTAATTATACTTATATATGCAATTAACACACCCATAGTGATTGCATTTCTAAATACCAGTACACCACCAACACAAATGGCAAGTGCCATAGGGACTTCCTGTATTGCTCTTGATATTGGCTCCAGATTATACTGAGCCAAATCCGTTTCATTAGATGTTTTAAATGTTTTGTAAAGAGCGTCTTCATACCGATTCATCATTTTTTCTTGAATATTATATGACTTTATTATTTCTGCCCCTGCAAATGCCTCATCCACATTATTATTAGTAAGCCCCAGTTCTTTTACATACTGAGACTGACGAAGTTTTATCGGCTTTAGCAGCTTTACATTTAGCGGCACCATAATCGCCAGCGGAAATAAACATATCATTGCCAGTGGAGCATTCATAGAAATCAGATATACTGAATATACAACTGTAAGAATTGGCACATACAGGCAGTCTTTAAAATAACCAGATATAAAACCTGCAAGACCTTCTATATCTTCAGTCATTCGCTCCATAAGATCTCCATAATTACATTGATTGATATATTCCGGTGAGGCATTTATCAATGAATTCACAGCATCATTCCTAAAATCCTTTAACAATCCAGCACCGACAAAACCAGTCATTGCAACTAACATATAATTTGATACAATACCAACACATATCACAATTATTATTTTCAAAATAATATACCAGATTTCCTGCATCATATTACCCTTAGAAATGATATCTATTATTTCCCTTAATATATCGATAACCATAACTGTAGATATTGATGCAGTTACACTTGAAATAGCCGCTGCTATCATTTGTATCCAATATTTTTTACTGTATACTAACAGCCTTTTCATATAGACATTTTCCTCCATTTCTTTTATACTATATACAAGTATAACTTGCGCAAAATATTCTTTCAATGTCATTTGCGTAGCATATTTTTATACTTTTTACAATTTTAAATTGCAGATAATATATTTTTAAAGGAGGATTTATATGCCTCAGACCGATAGACATAAAGAAAGAGAAATTCCAATAGAATTTGATTTTTATAATACACTGGAATCATTACCAATGAATAACAGGTGTACTATCATTATGGTTTCTTGTGGAAATGCAACTATTAAAATCAATAATCATATTCAAACAGTTACATCTCCAGCTATACTATGTATATCCCAATACGACAATTTTCAATGCCTGGAACATACACATTTAAGTGCCAAGGCATTTCACTTTGATCCATGGTACATAAAAGCATGTTTAAAATTTGAAAATCTTGAAGATTCGATTCCAATCGATGAAAAATATGTTTACGATAGAAATATGCTATATATGTTTACAAAGCATCATGGAAATTTTCAAGGCATTTTTTACTTAACACCTCAACAATATGTTCACATTAATGAACTAATGCTTATGATTGGTGCTGAGACATACGCACAAAGCGATGATTACTGGACTTGCCGTATCAGAAGAATGCTGCGCCAGACACTTAATTGCATTTTTGACATATATGTAGACCAATGTAAGTTAAAGTTCTACGAATTATCTGAGAATACTAATCCCGTTACAACCTGCACTGATTATATTCACAACAACTATCAGAACGATATTACATTAAGTTTCCTATGTGAACTTGTACACTTGAATCGAACCACACTTAACCAGCGTTTCAAGCAGCAAGTAAATTGTACATGTATTGAATACCTGCTTCACTATCGTCTTAAGATATCGCAAGAATTGCTATCTAACACCAATCTTAAAATTGATGATATTGCAACCCAATGTGGTTTTAAGTATAGTTCTTACTTCAACCGGCAATTTACAAAATGCCTTGGAATCACACCTTCTGAATTTAGAAAGAATCCTACAGGGTATAGCATGTTTGAAGGTGGAAAGATTAGTAAATTATGAACATATCGTCTCATCACATCTTATGATTAGATAAGATAGGTATAATTCTAATAAGTCTTAATACTCTCAGTCTCATTACCTTGTCCTTTGGACACTCCAAGACAACCAAAAAGGACATCCCTTGACCCGTAATATTTACGGTTCAGGGGTGTCCTTTTTACGCTTCCTATCAGTAAGATAGACACTCGATGCTATTTATCCACAATCTATAGATTTCAGCCACTGACCATTCTCTTTGCGTTCTTCGTAAATCTGCACATTATCCACTAACTGCGACAGGAACTCCCGTTTCTCTACTTCGTTCATTTGAGCATACAATTTATCAAAGAAAATGAGTGCCTTATAAATGTTATCCCCTGTAATCTTATCTGCCAGCAGAGAGCGTTTCTTAGCCTTTGCAGATACCAGCAATTCCTCTGCCTTGCGGTCAAAAAATTTGACCACAAGTTATATTTGTTTATCCGTCAGCAAAAGTAATCTATCTATTACCGGATGAATAATTGCGGTTTCTATAATCTGGTTAATTGCACAAAGTTTCTTTCCAGCATCTTTACTGGATGCTCCGCAGTGATAAACCAGTTCTGTCTCCTCACCATAATCAAGTACAATTAACCTGTCATGACAATCGGGATTAGGCTTAATTTGAAGAGAAGGATATTCATTTTGAAAATCTGTCACTAAAGATTTTGTAAGAAACCCCTTCCCACCTTTTCCATTTTCTGTGAACAAAACAACCTCCACACCATCAGCCTTCTGAGAAAGATGTTGTAATGACTTTGCATTCATATAATCATCTACAACATAGATTGATTTCTTTGCTTGCTGATAGATTTCTATGTAAGCAATGTCAGCCTCTAACTTCTGTCCTTTATAAATCACAAAATTCTTTTTGTCTTTATCGGTAATAAAATTATCTGCTAAGATATTCACATCTTTTTGAATTGAATCTACCTTATTCTCCATTCGGTCCTGCCTCTCCGTTATTGTTCCAACCTTTGCTGTTAAAAGATCCATTTCATTTCTGGTAACAAACTGCTGATTCTGCCTAATATAGTGACGCATTTCCCTAAAAGTACGCATAATAAATATACTCTGTTGTTCCGCTAATTTTCCACGAAGAACTGTTGCAAGCATATAAATTCCTTGCTCTGTAAATGCGTATGGTAAATATCTACGTCCGCCTTCCTGTCCAGCAAAAAAATCCTTTTTCCGTGAGGTCACAATTTGTGACCTCACGGAATCAATTTCACTATTAGATAGTCGAAACATAAAATCTTCCGGAAATCTTTCTATATTTCTTTTTACTTGTTGATTTAACTTTTTTACTTCATAGCCATAAATTTCTGCCAAATCTTTATCCAGCATTACCTGCTGTCCACGAATTATATACACTTTACTACGAATATCATCTGTAGTAATCAATTCTTTTGTTTCTTCCATTCTTCCTCCAAACAAATCTGTTGCAATTTCTATAAGCTGCTTATATCGTTCCATTATCGTGAAGCCACAAATTGGGATTTCACAGGTTAATCCTCCACTATACTCTCCATCTGTTCCAACTTCTGCAAGGCTTTCATATACGCCATTACAAATTGATA
>ENA-OPXG01000174-OPXG01000174.1-human-gut-metagenome-genome-assembly--contig:-NODE-174-length-55950-cov-2.487199_pt1 | contig 55950 bp, 67 predicted proteins | sample MGYA00241519_ERZ502030 | MGnify/ENA primary metagenome ERZ502030 (study PRJEB25962, sample SAMEA2041937) | human gut metagenome | biome: human gut; feature: human-associated habitat; material: faeces...
CGTACCTTTGCCACTCGATTTATATAAAAAGAAAAAATGAAAGCCAACCACGAACTTGCTTACCTTTCTGCGGTATCAAAGGGGTTAAATTTAGTGCCCATAGTATCTGATTTATTATTTTAATCACCAGCCTGTCTCATCCCATCCGGCAGCGGAGTACCACTGTATCGACTGACGATAAAAAGGATTTATCTCCTCTTCATACGACTGGCGAAATATATAGGTAGAAAGTCCTGCATAACCATTCATCGAGAAACTACCGCCATAACTGGAGTAATTATTAGGAGTAGTCTTCCAATAGACCACAGCAGCTTCATAAGCAGATTTCCAAGCCTCATATTCGCTAGTCTCACTACCTAAAGAACGCATTAATCCATCAAAATCATAATAATACTTACTGGATCTACAATCATAGCAGAGTATGTCCGATGTGGCTATCGCTTGTCCGCCCTTAATATATTTCGGAATAATCTCACTACTACTTTTAGCCAGTTGTTCCAACATAGAAGTGTTCACAACAGAAACAGAGACTCCTGCCGTCCAGGGATCACCTAAGCCCCAATTATATGGCAATTTGCCGGTATAAAGATTTTCATCCGCATAAAATTCAAAATATGCCTTTGCTATGTCCGTAGCCGATGCGTTATTGGCAAACATAGCCGGAACTACTTTCTGATATGGAGCACCCGGTGCGGGTATCTCTGTCGGAGAGCCTATTATGTAATCCGCATGTTCCTTCAATTCATAGACTACTTCAACAGATTGCATAAAGCATGCATCGAAAAGAAGAAAACTCAAATGAGGTGCATTACGCAACACCTCTTTTAACTCGGAAATATCCATGTAATTTGAACCACCATCCTGTCCCCACCAACGGGTTTTATTTTGCGATTTTGCCAACCATCCTTCTCCATGAGACCACAAAACCAACCCATAACTCTGTGCCGGATATTCAGAAAATGCCGTGTTGACAACCTCCTTCATCTTAGAGACATCTACAGAGTTTCGTCCTTCATACGTAGCGATTACCTCCTGTACGACATTCTTCTTTTTATCTTTCTTTAATCGAATTAATTTAGGACTTGATCCGGTATCAATGTATACGAGTAGGTTATAAGAGTTATCATCTACAGACTGCATCCCCTCTGTCATTTCCGCCAAATCCTCTGTGGCAAAGCTGCGAAGAGAATTGTCACCTGCTATATAAACAAGAACTGTACGCAACTGGACTCCTCTTTCATCATCGTCATTATGACAAGCGATTACCAACATAGCCAAACACACAAACAAGGAAAATATTTTTATCTTTTTCATTAGATTTCAAGTTTATTACGAGGCAAAGATAAAAAAATAAGAGATGCAAAACTGCATCTCTTATTATATTAACAATTCAACTATTGCTTATTACTCTTCCGGTTTCGTAAAATGGAATTTATCGGAATCAATCCGCGACACCGTCATTCTATTATTCTTCTTGTATTTATTCAGAATCTTCGTTGCTTCTTTCTCTAATTTCTTCTTGTTTTCCGAGAAGTAAATCATACATGTACTATTCTGCTGCAACTGATTATCCTCCAGATAATTCTTCAACTGATAACTATATAACTCACGGTGAGACAAGAAACCTTCCTTGCTGACCTTCGCACTATCTAATATCTGAATGTCCGTGAAATAGACTACTGTATCCGTAAATGAAGCAGAAATTCCAAAAGCATAAACCGGTTTAGAATGGTCTTTTTTTAGAGAAAAAGCGGAGCACATGGTAAACACAAGTGCAATTGCAAATAGTATTTTTACGTATTTCATATCATATAATTTTTAACTTCGCAAAGGTAACAAAAAAGAGGAGACTACCTCGATTTATCTCAAATAAATAGCATTTCTTAGTCATAGACCCATAACAGGAGTGGTTTCTTCTCCGCTTTGAGCAACCCGTCAACTTTCCTCATCACTTCATCAGATATTACAGGACACCCCTGACTGATTCCTAACGGAAGATGCAAAGGATAGACCTCTGTTTCCGGCAATGGAGTATAAGAATGCAACACGATATACCGCTTGAAAGCATTATTATTCGTCGCTTCCAATCCATGTAATTTATAATGAATATTGATTCCCCACTTGCTATACGACCGGATACCCACCTTGTATTTCCCCAACGAAGAGCAATAGCTACCTTCCACATTGCTGAATACAGGTTTGGACACAGTGCTATTTTTCCCATATCCATGAGCACAGAGACTGGCATATTTCACGGAATCTCCCTTGAAGTCCCATACAAAGAAACGCCTCTTACCAGAATGAATACTGAAATCTACCAGAAAGCAATAATTCGTATTATATCCGTTCTTATCACAATAAGCCTTTCCCGCCTGTGCTTTCTCCCGCAAACGCTGCTCAACTTTAGCAGGCACCGAATCAGAAGAGGATGCCGCACATTTTGCATATGCCACCATCCCAGCTCCCAAAGCAATAAGAACCAATGATATTAAAACTGACCTTTTCATTAAACTCGCATAGTATAAGATTGAATTATAGAATGGGGCTTATGTAAAAAGTCGCATAAGTACATTCTTCTATATGAAAAGTGCGACTTATGCGACTCAAATTCTTTTTTCTTTCAGAAACTGATATTCCTTACTTATCCCAAGTAAGATTTGAAGCGCATAACTTTCTATATATAAACCTATTATAAAACAAAGTTACAACGTCGTAAAACACAAGTAAAACAAACATCAATTTTAGAGAAAATCTTATCACCAATTAAGCATAAATTCCATTTATCAATTATGGATGCAAATATAGAAAATTGTTTTATAATATAATAACATTAAAATAAAAAGTCTGAAAACTATGGATATTTATAAAATGATCACAAGCAAAAATTGCAATTGATCGCGTAATTCACAACACTAAACACCGGATGCCAACTATCTTATCTAAAGAGGACGAAGAAAAATGGCTAAGTCCATCTCTGACAAAGGAAGATATTGAATCATTACTACAGCCTTTTAATACTGACAAAATGGATGCTTATCAAATTGAGAATGACTTTATAAAGAAAGCTCCAAACGATCCGAGTATTCTGCAGAGAGCATAAGAAAGGTAGCCTATTGACTGCCTTTTAAACTCCACATGATTTCTACCTATTTGTTTATGGCTGTTTCATTTCGTGATATTTTTACATCATAGTTATTTACTATACGAATCGTATAGTTTTTTTAGAAAGTCATAGGATACATATTCATTTTTATCCACTGTTTGAAATAAGGTAGGTGGAAACTGTATATATTCCATTCGGGATACAGACTCGTCATTTGCACCCTCTTTCAATCGCACATCTTTTAACTCAAGGTTATTAAATAGGTCGGCATTCAGGTATAATTCTCGTGTCTTGGGAGTTGATAGTGAGCTGAATGAATTGAAAAACAGGAGTACAAGTTCATGTTTTGACAGTTGCGCCCGGAATATCTTCGAATAATTTTGGGGAGAATTGAACTCAGAAGCCATTTCCAAGATGTAATAAGTGTTCCTGAAATATGCGCCAAGTTGATTTTTGTATAGAGCAAAGCAATGATTGGCGGCTTTTGTACAGGCTTCAGCTATGGGTTTGAGATTACCTTGCTCAATATACAGTTTTATTGTATTGAGGCAGATATAATCATAAACATTCAAATGTATTGGGATTGTAATTACACTTGCGCTTCTCCCTATCGTCCAATCGTCCTCCAAATAGATATTTTTGATTGCCTGTGTCACATGACTCCATGTCATCAGCCACTCAATTTCAGTCATTTTTTCAGGAATGATTTTTTTTGCTAAATCCTCCTTGGTGAAGTTTTTAGGAATTGTTCTTTTTATTTCTAAATAAAATGTTTGGTATAACTCAAAATAAATCTGTCGATAAGTATTTTCAGGCGTACAAAGCTCATCGCATGGACTTATTTTCCATTGATGTTGTTCTTTATCATATATCCAATCGGTTTTTTTCACTCGCAAGGTATCCCGATATGTAGTGAAAATCTTAAGCAATTCAAAAAAGACAGATCTCTCTTCGCTATTCAGGAATTGTTGTTTATTCTGTCTTAGCGTAAAAAGAACTCCGACAAATGCTATTAATCCAGTAATCGCCCCTAATAAACTTCCAAACTCACCCCAGTTGGTCTGTTTATCCGCAAACTTACCTTGGGTCTGAATAAAATAGAAAGCTAAAATAAGTATTATGACTAATGTGGAGATAACAGCTCCCCAAACGAGCCAATCTTTTACTTTTCTTTTCATTCTTATCATAAATCAAAATCTAATTAGTTTTAGAACAAAATTACCAATCCAAATATAATCATGATTTTGATAAATAAAAAATATTTCCAGAAATAATAGATTCCAAAGGTACTAAAACTTGTTTCCATCTATCACAGCAAACAAGATAATACAAGTGCTCATCAATTATAGCTATACTTGACTTAAAAGAAAAGTTCTCACTTTTTTTATTTTCCCTACCGAACTTTTCAATTATATATTAGTACTATCTTATGTAACCCTTCTTGAAAATTTGTTGATTTGTGTGCTGTTGATTAAAAGGATTACAAAACAAAGAGGTAGCTATCTAGCTACCTCTCCTATTTTTAATACTGCAAACATTCGAGTAATTGTAAAAATATGAATTTATATTCTTCTGATAACTCATATTTGTCCATCTTCTGCTTCTTTCCTTTTTAAGATTATTTTCTGATAAAAATAATCATCATTATTTTCTTTAAGAACCAAGACCAAAGAATCCCCTACAAATTTCTCTATATTATATTTATCTTCTTCATCATATGCAGCATATTTGAAAATCAGATAATCTTCATTATATATATATGAAAAAATGTCATTATCATCATCAGGAATCATCCAAACTCCGCTAAAATCTTCATTTAAAGTAATAGATTCACCTGGGTATTTTTTTACACGTATCCAAGGTTTTCCACCATCTAAACTTTGGTTATAAATAGAATCATAGGTGATCTCCCATGTTCCATAAATATCATTTGCCGGTCCACACGTTGCCTCACTTATAACATTCATGTTTTCATCAAAAACTTTCGCTTTCAATATTGCACCACCCTTTAGCGGAGTCCATTGAACTTTTACATTTCCCAATATGTCAGTGATTCCATAGGTATGATTCAGTTTACCATCCTTAGCCTCAAATTTTACGACCATACCCATCGGACTTGGAACTTCTTGTCCTAGTATAGTCCGTGTGAGGTTAAAGGTTACATCAACCGACTCTTTTACTTTTATGGATGTGCCTTCTACAGGTGACTGAAGGGTTAGTTTATTAGGCATATTATAAATCTGACCTTCACAAAGAGTTAGAGGATCAAGAGATATTTCTGTTCCTAATCCTACAAACCCTAATAAAATACCAGCCTGTAAGTCAATACCTGCATATGCTTTTTCTGTCAACGCATAATAGTCTTTATTCACCGAACCTATTTCGTTATAGAAAGCAGCCCTTACTTCATCCCTAAAATATGGTTTGACTGATAAAAATGGTCCAGCTAAATTATATAATTTGAGACTTATTCTAGGGTAAACAGAAGCTTGGAAATCCAGATTAGCAAACGATTGTATCTCTATAGATTTCGGAGTATTAGTAAAATTAGCATCGGCTATTGGACTCCATCCTTTACCTTTCATATACTGTACTCCTGTATGGAAATCACCACCAAAAGTAACTCCTCCTGTTGCTTTCAACTGTGCTTCACCTTTTACTAAATATTCATATAAAAGATCAATATCAAGAGAGAGATAAACAGGAATCCCAGCAGGTGGTGCCACAAACATAAAGCGAAGTTTCTGAAACGCATTCTGTTTTAGCATCCCTTTATCATTTTCCTCAAACTTCCCTTTTATTAAAGCACCTAATATTAATTCCCATTTTGCTTGCGCATCAACAGTAAAACTGAATTCTTCCAATTCGCTAACAGGTATTTTAAAATTTGGGGTAATCTCTTTCTCATTTACTTTCTTACCAAACTTTAAACGTACCTGTCCTTTTAAAGCAGTTTCTAGCCGATTTTTTTCCCAATAAAGAGACAGATTTCCGTTTTCACTAGCTGTTATGATTTCTCCTGAATGATCCATTACTAAAATATCTTCCAAAAAGTTATCCTTAGCTCTTGTTATATCATTATCAGAATCTACATCATAAATTGTTAAATCATTACCATCCTCACTAGATAAAACGATTTTAGTTGGATATATTACATTGTTATCATCAATAATCGCTCTACTGTTGTTTATGGTCCTTACATTCGTAGTCATAGAGGATGGGACTAATGAAAAAGATAACTCTTCATCACTGAACAACTCCGTCATATCCGCTTCCACTGTTTTCAGCGTAATGTTGTTACCTTCTGTCTCTGTCTGCATCACACGCCTGATATAACCGGAAGTAGAGTTATCCAAAACTATAAGAGAATGACCTTCCTGAAAAGAAGGAGCCTCGCCCTCAAATGTCAATCTAATATCTCCGGACTCATCATCTTGACTTACAACTGTAGTTTTATCCCAATCAATGTTTACAAGAGGATATTCCTTTACAGGCTTATCTTCTGGCAAATTGCCATTTTCTTCATCTCCATTGTCTTTACTGCAACCTATAAAAAATAGGCATAATAAATAAAAGAAAAATCGTTTCATATAAAAATTAAATAACGTTTAGAAAACGGCAAATTTATTTATTATTCTTCATGTACTCAAATTGCTTTTTCATGAATCACAAACAAACTGGTGAAAACAAGGATTAAAAGTCGATAAAATGTGATTATTATGATATTTTTTATAATAAAGGAACAAGGTATATACACCTCTATATACAAAAACACCTTATTACAAAAAGATAAACCGATAATTGTTCAATGATAAATATTAATAAAAAAGACAGTCTAATAAGTTACTTTTTACCACATAAATAAGTTATAGCTAACTCCCGCCCCAACGTACCAACCACCTGGATAACCGTACCCAGCCTACAAGCCTAATTCCCAACGTTTCTTTAGTGAATAAAACAGAGGAAAAACAGCGATAAACTGACTCTCCCCCCCTGAGCAGTATAAAAAATTATATCGAAATGTAGGTAGACATTATGATGTTGAAAGCATACACAAAAAGGGCAACTTATTCAGCCGCCCCTTCTACAAATCCCTTTAACTATTACAGTTATTAATAAGCATCAAATCCTATATTTAAAAATGTCAAGATTAATCACCTTATTAATACGCATTTCGATAAAAAAACTAAAAGACAGATGTTTACCCATTACGCCAGGCAACGCTTATCCTTTTTTCCATCCATGGCAACTGTATCCGCCTGAAACTCCACGGTACAGTATCCAGCAGCATGTCATATGCCTTTGCATCTACCACCAACAACCACTGTTCCTCCTGTTGCTCCAGCGTACCACTACGGGCAACGAAGCTCTCCATGAATCCCTTGACCGATGACTTGTCTTTCATCTGCGGCCACTGGTTTTTCACAGCCATCAACAATGAGTCGACAACATCCGTCTCTCTCCGGCTAAAAGGCATCTGCTTCGGAAGCGGAACATGCCAAGGGAGTCCGACCAGCAATCGATTGAAAGATAGCTCTGTCTCCAAATATTCCCGATCGTCTCCATACACGAAGTATTGCAGCAAGAATACAGCATGTATCTGAGCTTCCGTGTTTACAAACGTCTTTTCCTCATTCAGATAGTCGAGCATATCAAATAGGCGGTTCAGCCAGGGAGTAAGTAGGCAAAGCCCAGCGTTTGATATCTGAATATGCTTCTCATTTAAAGGATTAAAATCTTCCATAATCAATTATGTTATTAATCATCTCACAAAAATAGAAACAAATAAACCAATATTATTAAGGCAATCAAATGTTAGACAACATATAAAAGCCCCGACTACACTTAGTCGAGGCTCATTCTTTTTGGAGTATATAACGTATTGTCTCCCGTTCTCGAAAACTAGCAACTTTTCCGTAGAGAGATGATACAACAGACATCCACGTCTGTACACAAATATACTATTATTTTTTTAATTTGAATACTATTCTACCAATTATTAGAGAAAATGAAGATTAATGATTCTAGTATTTTATGGAAAGCATAATGAATAGGTAGCCGAATACTACCTATTCATTATTTATAGTAGATCTTGCAAGCACTTTGCTTCTGAACTTTATCTTACTCAATGATGCCAACCGACTTTAGTAAGCCAACAAATGGACTTTGCTTTCTATCAATATATGCCTTGACATTTTTTTGTATTGATACATTCCATATCACGGGCTTGCCTAAATGCGGAAATAAATTGATTCTTACTGATAGACTCTCCTTCAGTGGCTCTATCGCTTCCTTCCCTGCCACCTTTATATTCTATAGAATCAATGATGACCTTGGCGTTATATTTAATACCAGTAGAAGATAAAAACTGCTTGTTCTTATTAATATAAGCTACTACTACATTCCAAACCTCATTGGCTGGCATTCTTTCATATTCATGTTTGACTTTCATTATGGATCTTTTTTGCAAAGATACGAGAAGTTTGATTATGAGTAAGAAAAAGCCCTGAATCTTTCGACCCGAGGCAATGTTACCTATTCGCTAACAAGTAAACTTCTACAATGTAAAGGTAGTGATTATTGCTGGATGGCCAAAAGAAAAGCCCCGAATCAAGGAGACGGGGAGAAATATTTATCAATGCGATAAAAGGTTAGACTTATTACTTTGGAGTTTCGGTATAAGTTCTTAAATATGTAGCCCCTAAATGGTTTTCCACAGTTTTAACTACTATTGTTTTATCAAAGAAAATCATATAACAATGGTGCAAACTCAAAAATAAATCCTGCAAAGTATTGTCGCTTTCCATATCAATAATATTCAAACCGACCTCCTTGCATTTGTCTTTAGAGATATGTCTATCATGAGATTTGCTTTCGCTATGTTCTACAAACAGCTTTACTATCTTATCTATATCTTTTACTTCTATATTGGGATTATTAGTAATCCATGTAGTAGCTAATGTTTTTGACCAGTCTATAGCATTCTTACAAGAAACTAGAAAAGTAGGAGTATATTTAGAAATAAGAACTTGCCATAACCCCAATGAAGAAGGGTTATCTTTTACTTCCTGTTTAGCCGTTTCAAACTCATCTAATGCTTCTTGACAAGATATTCCTCTATTCTGAGGGTCTACTGGTCCTAAATTAGACTGTTTCCCCATTATTATAGATGAGCATGACAAAGCAATCATCGTCCCTGCGGACATAGACATTTGCGGAATAATAGCTCTAATGTCTCCATCAAATATTGAATGCAGATAATCTACAATGCTTTCAGTTGCTGCTATTCCTCCTCCAGGAGTATGTAATATCAAATCTAATCCTTTAGTTTTATCCATTTTGTATATAGCCTGCATAAAAGCATTCTTATCAGAATCACTAATATCAATATCCGGTGCTTGAGGCTTTGTCAGCCACGATGAGTAGTAAGCGATTACATTCCTCCCCGTGTATTCATAAATAGAATTTAAAAGTTGCTCCCGTCGTTGATTTAAAAATGATACAGGATCTGCAGAAGCGTCTGCTTCATTCAACAATTCACTCCAACTTGCCATAATGTTTTTATTTTGTAATAATAATAGAACTATCTCCAGCTGTAACAGCTGCTCCAACTTTTTTCTCTTCATAAGCTGATAGCTGTATATACTTCCCATTGGATAATATAGGACCAGCATTAAAAAGAGTAGAGTTATTGAATCCATTCATAAGATTCTTATAATCATCCCCTATTTGATGCAAATAGTTAGATTTGGTATTATCTTGATCCATAAATATATATTTAGTGACACCACAAATATAAAACAAATTACTGAGATCTTTATTATCAGTTAATCAATTTTTCATATAGTATTATATGAAAGCTCAGCTTATACTACAGTCGGTTATTAAGATTATTTCTTCCTTATCCTACTATAGATAACCCACCCACTAATTACAAGCCCAAAGGCAATTATTACCCCAAACGCCCATCCACCTAGCTCTATTTTCATTTGCTGCCACCGCGTTAACTGCTTCTCGACCGGATAAGGAACCTGTACTGAATCAATCTTAATCATCGTATCCGTCCTATTTAGATATTGATACTTATACAGGTACTTATATCTATACTGATATACGGTATCACCTTTAACAAGTACATAGATGCTATCCTGATTATAGATGCTGTCAACCCGTATACTGTCACGTGTCTTATATTCGGTTCTCACAGTCTCTACAGGGATATATTGAGTCCGGCAGGATATGAACCATATTGCTGACGTCAGCAATATGGTTATATAAATTAGCGCTTTCATGGCCGGATCACTGTATTACGAAGAAAATTAGAAAATTCACTCCTGACATCAAAGCAGGGGCACGCCTTGATGTATTCTGCCGGTTCCACTTCGCCGCTGTCGTCTAGGTCTGGAGAAGTATCACGATGTCCGAGCAGTTCGACGATGGGATACTCCTTACATAACTTTGCCACCAATTCACGCAAGGTTGCCCTTTGAGCCGGAGTACGTGTATCAGCAGGCTTTCCAGTTGCATCTAAACCTCCGATATAACAGATACCAATGCTGTGTTTATTATACGAAGACTCTGAAAATCCTTTGGTATTACAATGTGCTCCGTCAATACTTAACGATCGCCCATTCTCAACCATTCCGTCTAGGTCAATCACATAATTATAACCTATTTGGTTGAATCCCCTTGCCCGGTGCATCCGATCAATGTCTTTAGCTCTCAAATCCTGCCCGGCACGTGTGGCCGAGCAGTGGATAATAATTGCATCAATAGTCTTCATTTTGCACCTCCTTTTTGTAAGTAGTTCGTTAGATAAGGGATATTCTTTATAAACTCGACACTTAGCACATAATGCAAGAAGGCTACTACCTTATAACCATTGCTAGAGTTAGGTAAAATCTCTTTGATATTCCTTAGAATATTTACCCCGTAAAAATAGAATACGCTGTACGTAATAAATGAGACACATTGCAGAGCACCTTCCGGATTTCCTTTATGCTCACCTATAAAATAGATACAACTAACCAAGGCAAAGAAAATGGTCGCTTCTACAATGCACCTCCAAGCCTTTTTAAAAGAAAAGCTTTCATGATTGATAAGGAGCGCAGTAAGCAGCCCACAGATGAAATTAAGAGCAAATACTGCAATAAGGCTTTTGATCTCCCCAGAGATGGGATTAAGATAAGCAGCTATACCGGTAATCAATCCAATAAGTAAGTTTTTGAAATAATCCATATCATTTTTATTTAAAATATTAATACTTTATTTTAATACCTCGCTACAATCATCGATGGCTGTTTGAAATACTTGTTTCACTTCTCCGGGAGTCAGCCCGTGAGCTTCATGCAGAGAGAAACCGGTCACCCCATTTCTTGATGTATTGAAGAATCCGACTACCGTTTCATCCTTGACAATCTCGGCAGTAATATCTTTCACCGCTTCGGTACCACGGGTTGACATTCTGTATTTAACCCTGATAGCATCCGTAACCTTAGTTGAAGCGGTGCTGTTAGTTGCTGTAATGTTCATTCTTTGTTTCCTCCTTCTATTAAATCATAAATTTGTCCGTATGTACCTGCAGTGAGATATTCTCCACAAATCTCTTTTAAAAGAGCAGCATCTTCTGTCTCAATATTAAGTACTCCACGGTTGCTAATAATCTGTTGTAGCATTTTGTATGCTCGTAACTTCTTGGAAGTTTCCATATTCTTCTGTGGATTAGAACCAGCTGCAAATAATGCCTCTGCAACCAAATCACGGACAGATTTCTTACTTTCTTTCCCATTCACTAATTCAATAAACTCCCGACCTCTAAAGTCAAGCAAGTTTCTGTTTAAATTTACTTTCATTGCAACTTTATGTATTTTTTAATTCTACAATAATCCCCTTCACGATATGTGCTCTATATCCAAAAGTATTGCTGTCTTTTAAACCATATACCCATATATCTGATACTACGTCCATAGTATTTCCATTCCCATCACGAGGGTAAAATCCATTCGCAGAAACATCACCCAATACATTCACATTACCATCAAGGAAACCTGCATAAATGTAATTGCTCGGATATGTAGGATTTGATTTAGAAGAACCATAGATGGCCGCACTTCCTCCAGCTGTTGCTCCTACTGCACAAACTCCAAATTTACCATCAGTTGCAGCATTAAAAGTCACATTAACAACGCCTTCCTTTGCAGTTCCTGAACCAAGCTTTAAACTTCTTGATGTCCCTCCGAAATAATCAGAACGTGTCCATACAAGACGACCACCTTCAATTGTAAATCCTCCAATAAAACCGGAAACAGCTTCAATATGCCTAACCTTTATCAGGTCAGTATTTAGGTAACCGCCTACCACAATGGTAGTGCCTAACTTCGCATATTCAACCGCATCTTCAAATGCCAACTGACCTAATCCGTCTCTGTCGATCTTGGAGTTAATCACTCCCTGCAGGTCACTATGCAGTGAGGTGATTGTAACAGCACCTTCCAAATTTATTTTAGATGAATGAATCGTAGTCTCTCCGGCCGCCTGGTTGATATAAGATATAAGTGTATTGCCATTTTCTAGCTCTTTAGAAGCGTATATCTTGTTACCGTCTGCTGTGGTAATCCATCCGGCAGTATCTATCCTCTGCGTTAAGCTATCGACCCGTGTCACTTGTGCGGAGATTTGAGTATTGAGTACTTTCAATTCAGCGAAGCACTGGTCTGAATAGTCTTTTAATTTATCCTGAATAGCTTTATTCGCAACTTCAACCGCTGTATTGAAACTAGCCAAGGCAGAATTAAACAGGGCAAACTTATCATCTACATTCCTCTTCTCCTCAACGGTTGTCTGCCCGTCATTGATAGCTACATTAATTGCAGCAATAAGATTGTCAATAGCACCAAATAGGGATATTTTGGCATTCAGCAAACCTGTTTTCGCTTCACCTTCTAGGTATGAATTTGCGTACAGTTTGTTATAGGTAGCTTCGACGGCTGCCCTTGTATTTTTGACTGTATTTAGATACTTCTCAATGGCTAAAGCCTCTGCTTCTGTGATAATGCCGTCAGCAAATGCTCCGTCCACATAGTCGTGCAAAACACTAACTGCACTGTTTGCCTGTTCCGCTGCTTTGCCGGCATCTTCTGCGTCTTGTAAGGCTTGCAATGCTTCTTTCATAGCAGCATCCGAGAACTCCTTTAACTTATCCTGAATAGCTCTATTTGCAGATTCTACGGCTGTATTAAAGTCAGCATAGGCACTATTGAAATAGGCGAAATGTGCATCAACGTTTTGCTTCTCTTCCGGTGTTGTGAGTCCATCGTCAATAGCTGTATTAATTGCATTTATCAGGTCTGAAATGTACCCCATAAGGGTAACTTTAGCATTTAATAAACCCGTTTTGGCAGACCCGGATAAATACACATTAGTGTATAGCTTGTTATAGGTAGCTTCAATCGCCGCCTTTGCATTATTAATCGTATTGATATACTTTTCAATAGCTTTCGCTTCGGCCTCCGTAATAATACCATCGGCAAATACTCCATCTACATAACCATGAAGCCCTTCTACTGCATTATTGGCCTGTTCTGCTGCTTTACCAGCATCTTCAATTTCTTTGTGAGCTGCTTCCCATTCAGACAGATTTTCCAATCCGGACGATCCGGTTTTAATTTGAATATTTCCGCCTATTTCACCTTTTACCAAATTGAAATATGTCTCCCCATCCGGGGAAATTATCTGTTCAGTAGTTATTCGTCCCGGCAGAATCTCCGTAAATCCGTACAGCTCAACAAAACTGCGATCACCTTCATACTCGCTGTTGAGTACACCGACTAGGAAGTGATAATATCCTGCTATGCCCTCCATCTTAATAGCCGTTTCGCTTAGAAGAAACGTACCAGTTTGATTCTCTTTGCTGCATACAGCATATAGATAATATTTCTTTTCAAGATCAGTGAGTGCCGGAGAATTGTATTCAACAAAATCCCAGTATTTATATTCATCTGCCTTGTGAGAAGAAGAAAGAGTACTAATACCGAGTGTCAAATGCTGAATGATTCCTGCCGGAGCATTTAGTATTCTTGTGCTGGTATTATAAGTAGTATTGTGAGATACTTGTGCCGGATTTGTTTTTGAGTTCACAAACCGGAACTGCAAACTTTCATCACCTACAAGCAGTTGCATTGTGCGAACTGTAATAGGGTCTATAGAAGAAGAGAAATTCAGAAAAGCATCCTCCAGCATAGCCATAGTTTCCTTTGCGTCCCGGAACCGTCTCTTAGTAAATTGAAGTGCGTCTTTATGCTTCTTAATAACTGCCACCTCGTTTGTCTCAATCTTATTCAGATCACTTGAAACAGATGTGCCTACCGGTTCGTTAGAAAGTTCAATTTCGGGAGAATACGGATTATTCACAAAACGTTTGATTCCGATCATCCGGATAAGGGAACCTTCTGGATGAAATTGTGTGTCGGAAAAGTCTACGTAACCGCCTAGTTTAATTTTACCACCAATCTGCAACCAGCGTTTTTTAGCCCAAATTCCATCGAGCGTGCCGGTAAATGTGAACTTCTTACCTTCATGCTCGTACAGGTATTTGGCAGCTTCTTTGAATACTTCCCAGCTGGCACCAGTCTGCGTTGTATCATTACAGATATAAGCTTTCGGTAATTGAATTCCGAACACTGCGTATGTATCACCAACTTTGGGCCGCCATACTTCCGGTTCAGGCATAGTAATGCCGTCGATTTCCTGCAGGACAATTTCAAAGCGACGTGCTGATTTCTTATCCTTTTCCTCATGAATATACTTCACCTCGAATTCTTTGCCGGTAAGCATACCAGTCTGAAAGATAACTGTCATATTCTCACCTGTAATAAGACAATCCTCAAAGTTCAACTCTTTGGGGATATCTTCGTCTACAAAATCATAGAAATTATTCTCCTTATTGACTTCAAGAATGGCACTGACGGTACCGACACGCGAAGGATAAATCTCTGTACAATCCAAGCTATCTTCCTTAGCAGTAGTAAGCTCCTTATCCGCACGCATTACATAGGAACCGTCTGCATCTGTCCTATATGTGCGCCCTTCGTAAACAAGAGTTTTAGATTTTGGAAGTAGCAGATTCTTAGCTCCGTATGTAGAATAGTTAATATTGCGATCCGTAGTCTCCACGAGGATTATTTCAGGAGGAATGTCGCCAGATTCCCGACCTACGCCAACTTTGAACCCATGGCCTTTCCCATAAGACAGCTTCAAAGGATTTTCCTTGTTGTATTCAACTTTACGCAGATGAACTGTCTTTATCTGCTTTTCATCTACAGTTTCTTCAGTGATCTGCCATTCTGTCTCGTACAACTCTGCCAACTGATTGAGAGCGTCAAGGATATAGGTATGACTGTAATTGATTACTTTCTCTGTTCCTTCGATGCAATCACCGACTTTCCAACCGGTACCACGACGATTCAAATTTTCAACTAGTAAGCGGAGATGCTCATGTGCTTTTGCTGTATATGAAAATTTGATACTATTATCAACAGTATGCCGTACTTTCCACATCGCTGCGTCCGCTCTACCGGTTTCGAGAATCAGAGTGTACTCAAAGTTACGTTCACCATTCTTCTTTAAATTTGAATCCTTTTTTAAGAAGTATCGTTTCCCGTAGAAATCACACCAAGAACCGACCGGAATTTCAAGATATCCGGGATGGGAAAAATACAAAGTAAGTGTATCTTCTCCCATGACAGCTTCATAAGAGTAACTTTCATCCTTTACTTCGATTTTTATTTCCTTATCGTCACTATATAAAATCATATTACCTTTAGAATTATATCCTAAAATATAAATGTCAAATAGAAATATATTAGAATAATAGGCATAAAAGTAAGGAACAGATAAACGAATCAACAATAATATGATACATTAGATACGACATTGGCAGCATTGTCGTGAAATAAAATATGATACATTGATTTTAAAGGAGGAACATTAGAGGAGGAGAGATACACTTGCTATATTAACCAAAGTTCTCTCGGAACAAAATCTGCGCAAATTAGTTCGCAAAATATAGGACAAAACGGCTATCGCAAATATGAGGACGGGCTAATGATTCAATGGGGATATTTTACAAATGCATCAACTGGAAGTGCGACAGTATATTTCCCCATTTCCTTTTATGATGCAACCTACCGATTTATGACAACAATGGAAACAGCATCTAGCGATCAGGCATTATATACAGTGTTACCTTATGCTAAGACAAACACTTATGCGTCTATAATGAGAAAATATGTAAATGCAACAACTACAATATCTGTAGGCAGCTCTACTCGTGGTTTTGATTGGATTGCAATAGGTAGATGGAAGTAGGAAATATTATAACATAAAAATAAGGATGAATAGCATTAGTAGAAAATTAGTATTACTTTTTGCATTGATAATTTGGCAAAGTTCTCTCGGGACTACATATGCTTTAGCTGATCTATCGAACGCAATAAGCGTAAACCTATCCTTGAACGGTTATGCAAAATTTAATAATGGATTACTTGTACAATGGGGTAGAGTTGGAGGTTCATCTACAGCTTCGTATAGTGTGACTATGCCTACATCTTTTTATAATACTGAATATAAAATATTTGCAACTGTATATAAGCCTAGTAGTGACTCCGCCGTATATTCATCATCTCCCTTGGCGATAAATAAAACAGTTAGTAGATTTTATTTGAATAGAAATTATGCAAGTGGGGGTACTACTGGATTATCACAAGAATCATGGGACTGGTTTGCGATCGGGCGCTGAAAATAATTTAAAAATATGTATTATGAAGTATTGGAAAAATGGATTCTACGACGAGCCTATAGATGGTTCGGTAGAAATTACAGAAGAATATTATCAAGAGTTGTTAGCTGGTCAATCTACCGGCTTGATAATAGCTAAAAGCAAAAATAGATATCCTATTTTGGTAGAATATGAGTACGACATTGAAGATGTAATAAAAAATAAAGTTGCTGAAATACAAGTGTTTGACAAATCAAAAGATGTCAATTCTCTTGTTTTAGGCGGGAATGTTATGTGGTTTGATAAAAGTACACGTGTTGGATTATTTAACTCAATTTCGATTGAAAAACAGATGGGTAAGACAGACACGGTATTGTGGTATGATGCAACAAGGTATATCATTCCAATTTCTGACGCTTTATCAATGCTGGATGAGATTGAAATGTATGCACTAAACTGCTACAATGTAACACAATCGCACATTGCAGCAGTCAGAGCATTGCAGACTATTGAGGAAATCGAAAACTACGATTATACGATCGGTTATCCGGAAAAACTTAGCTTTCCGGGATAACTTGTACGGAAATCGTATGTTTCTATTTCGTCTTTTGTCGCTAGCTGTTGAATAGTCTTTGTATGCCTTTGTGTTGTGTCAAAACACGCAAGGGCGTACAATTCTAGCTGTTGTAACATATCAATAGCCTTTTCGACAGGTAAAACAAACAGAGTATCACCCAGCCAGATATTTGTTTCAGATCGTCCAGTTCTCTTTTCAATTGCAATAGAGTTCATAAGACCTACGCGAGTAGCTTTATTCCACCATCCATGCGTATTATCTATACAGAACTGATTCACTTCTTCAGATGAATCGTACAATCGTAATTCATTGAGCTTTCGTGCTCTAATTTCCTTGATAGAGGGTTGATGTACAGCTAAGATCGGACAACCTTTCTTGCTTTCCACTATAAGCAATCCGGCTGATTGACCAGCTAGTAACTGATTATAATACTCTTCTGTAATCTCTACTGAATCTTCCTGGTATTCGTCGTAGAATCCATTTTTCCAATATTTCATGATATTTGTTTTTAAATTATTTCCAACGACCTATTGCCATCCAACTGTATTTTGCCCTAGATACTCCTGTTCCAGAACTTGAACCAAAATTTCTATCCATCTTAAAACTGCTTACCGTTGGATTAACCAAAGATGTAGCAGTATATACATTTTCATCATAAGCATCTTTAATAATGCAGCCATGAATAACATAATTAGTATCATAAAAAGAAGTTGGCAGATAAATGGTAACAGTACTAGCGGTTGAACCGGGTTGCTTCCCCCATTGTATTAATAGCCCATTACTATATTTGACATACCCGTTTTGTCCTAAACTTTGACCAGACAATAAAACTGCATTAGTTCCGAGAGAACTTAGTAAAGCCTTCTCTGCATCAGTCATAAATTTTCTTGACGTGCTTTCTTCAATCATTGATGCGGGGTGTGTATCCGGATGAGTGTAATTATTTGCTCCTGCTGCTATACCGCCCAACTTTTCACGTTCAGTATCAGTAAGAAACCTGTGTGTCTCATCTTCATTTATTTCTGACGCTCCGTGCTTATGTGTCGCTGTCGCATAATTACCCTTTGCTTGATATACCGAATCGTGGTTGTGATTTCCTGCCGCCTTACCATTCCAATTTGTCTTTTCAGAATCCGTTACAAATCGGTGCGTGGTATCTTCTGTTACATCTGTTGCTGCATGTTTATGTGAAGCAGGTGCATAATCCCCCTTTGGTTGATACGTAGAATCATGGTTATGGTTTCCCGCAGCCTTACTGTTCCAAGTCTCTTTTTCTGTATCGGTAACAAAGCGATGAGTACTATCAGGAGTTATATCAGACGCATTATGACCGTGCGATGACGCCGCATAACTACCTGCAGGTTGATATACTCCGGCATGGTTGTGATTAGAAGGAGAAGCGCCAACCTCGCTCGCTGTGTAACTAGGTTTACTAGCAGCCTTCGCCCATGATGGCACATCGCTTGCAGGCATAGAGGTGGGGAAATCACTGATTTCAGATACCTTATGCGTATGCGCTAATGGAGGCCGTGCATTACTCAAACGCGAATCGTTTCCCTCGCACACGGTCCCGGCAGAGCTTCCGAAATTCTTGTTAAAGGCGGTAAGCTTGGTAATAATCTTCTCATATACTGCATCATGATTATGCGAGTCCAGAGCAGCTTTCAAAGCTTTTCCCTGCTCTGCAGAAAGAGCTTTGCCGGCTCCTCCAGTCGTCAGATTATTAACTATATCCGTCACATTGAGCTTCTTTCCTAGCTCCGTTGTCATTGTAGCGGCAAAATTGGGGTCGTTACCAAGTGCATTTGCTAGTTCAATAAGCGTATCCAAGGCATCTGGAGCACCGGCCACCAGTTTGTCAATGGCTGCTTGCACTTTAGCGTCAACACCGGATACTGCATTATTCGCAGCTATCGCAGCGGCGTTCGCATCATCGGTAGCCTTTTTCGCTAAACCCGTTTGTGTGACAGATGCATTCTTGGCTGCATTTGCATCATCGGTCGCCTTCTTGGCAAGGGCTGTTTGAGCTTCCGATGCTGTCTTGGCTGCATTAGCATTGTTCGCTGCAGTCGTTGCAGCATCTTTTGCAGCGTTAACACTGCCGGCAGCAGTATCGGCAAGAGCAGCTTTCTCACCTGCTAAAGTTGCTTTTTGGTTTGCGAGTGTTGCCGCTGCATTCGCATTATCAGTAGCCGTCTTTACAAGTCCTAGTTGTGCCGTTGCATCTTCCGTGGCTTGGTTCATCTCATCTACAATGCCGCCATATTCAGCTTTACGAGCTTCTTCCGCTTTAACACGTTCCACTTCCGCCTTAGCCCGGTTAGTCTCATCAACTTTACGAGCTGCTTCGGTAGAATTACGAGTATCTTCATTCTGAACTCTGATTGTTTCGGCAGAGGAACGACCTGATTCAGCAGTAGCACGTGAAGTTTCGGCTGTTGCTCGTTTAGTTTCGGCAGATACACGGGCTTCTTCTGCACTTTTACGAGTATTCTCGGCATTAATGCGAGCCGTTTCAGATTGACTACGGGTAGATTCAGCAGAGACACGGGCAGTTTCATTATTGCCTCTTATAACTTCATCCGCTTTTCTTTTATTTTCCGCAGTAGCACGTTCGGATTCAGTGGTAGAACGACCTGTTTCAGCTGTTTTACGTTTATCTTCTTCCTTTATACGTTCCGATTCAGCAGAGGAACGGCCAGATTCGGCAGTCTTACGGGCATCTTCATTACTTTTACGTGTTTGTTCATCCGAGACACGTTTTGATTCAGCATCAGTACGTCCATTTTCGGCTGTCACGCGTTTTCCTTCCGCTATAACACGTGCTTCTTCGGTAGATTTACGTGCGTTCTCATTCTGAACTCTTTTTGCTTCTTCAGAAGAACGACCTGATTCAGCGGTAGCACGTGCGGTTTCGGCAGACTTTCTCTTATCTTCTTCGGATGATCGACCTGTTTCGGCAGACTTGCGAGCCGTTTCAGCGGTCACACGTTCGGATTCAGCATTGCCTCTCACTGTTTCAGCATTCTTTCTAGCTTGCTCGTTAGATTCTCGTGTACCTTCGTCGGTAACACGTTTCTTTTCTGCATTATCCCGTGTGGTTTCAGCGGTAGAACGACCTGTTTCGGCAGATTTACGAGCGGTCTCATTAGTGATACGAACGGATTCAGCAGCTTCCCGTGCCTGTTCTTCACGAGAACGTCCGGTTTCAGCAGTTTGCCTCGACTGCTCTGAAGCATTACGACGGGATTCAGCAGTTTCACGGGCTGATTCATTACCTTCAATAGTAGCTTCTAATTGCCGCATATCGGTGGTAGCAGTTTTGGCATCACTCGTAGCCTTGAGCATATTATCTAATGCTGTCTGAACCTTCTCTAAACCAAATTTAAGGCTAGTCTTAACACCGTCTACTATCCGATAACCGATAGTGAAGAAGCCCTTCATGTCGTTGGCTTCGTTCAGTTCTGATATTCTTTTCTTTTTTAATGGCATAGTAAATCAATTTAAATCAATATAAAATTCTCCGTCCTCCGTTATAATGAATTCTCCCGCTTCACAGGCAAGAAGGTAATCGGTTTCTTCCAACCGGAAGCAAGTGAATACGAGAGTAAGCGTAAACTCCCACCATATCCCCCCAAGAGGATTGAAATCATCCGTCTTGCAACTCTTGTAGTAACAAGGATAGCTTTCAGACCACTCATCACAATAAAATATACGCTCCGCATCGGAATACTCGTAACCTTCGTCATCGGTCTTTGTAGATAGCTTGGTGAGGTCATGCAAAAGGGCGTCACGGTTACGCCAAAACGTCTCAAAATCCGGTGCACGCATCAAGCATTTGAGATTCACGTCCTTTGTCTGGAACTTCACATATTCACCGTCGTAGATTGCGCCATCTTGCCTTTTGAAGTTCTGCAATAGGTTTTTCTTGACGGCAGGTGTCTTCAGTATCTCCGTATTCGTTCCTTTGAGGATAAGCACGCCATAGGCGGATAAATCCACACCGTCCAGTTCGTAGCCTTTCGGCAAGGGAATGGTGTTGACCGGCTCCAGATATACATAATCATCCGGACGGGGGAAGTCGTTGGCAAAAGTGAACTTCGAACGCTGGGTACTACTGTATATCTCGAAACTGTTCTGTGAGGAAAGCCGCAGTCTGAACGTTCTTCCAAGGTGTGGAAAGTTGAAGTCATGATAAGCCATATCGGATAACATGGCTACTAAGTCGTTGAACTTCCATTCGGACAAGAAGCCGAAATCAAGTGTGATATCCTTCGTGTCGAGGTTAAGGGCTGAAAGGTCGAATTCCTTACCGTCTTCCTCTGTCCAGTCGTTGCTATCCGGTGTCTTGGAAGACGGGAACGCTACCAACTCTCCGTAATTGCCTTGCAGGGTAGCTACACCTAATTCGATGAATACGTCTTGATTGTCTATGTAGAGTTGCCCTTTCATTATTTACTTAATTTTAAGCCCTTAATGAGCATGGTATTTATATCCTGTTTCATGGAGTTCATATATTGCTTCATTTCCACAAGATTGGAAGTATAGTTATCTATGTTAGACAGATGGCCGACAGCTTCATTTCTCATTGTCAAAAGAGACTGCATGGTCTTGTCTATGCTTGCCAGACATGAGAGATTGACAGTGTGGCTGACGATGGTATCTATACCGGTAGCCATACGGTTGACGTTCTCATTAATACTATAGGTGTGCTCCTGCATGACGGCCAAGCGACCGTTGTTCTCGTCAACTGAATCCTGTGAAGCGGTGGCGATACCTTTCTTTGACGCTTCACGTTCATCATCATCTTTATCCCATTTATATATATCGGACATCGCATCGCGTTTAGCTTTCATTTCATCAGCTATTTGTTGACCTTCGGCCTTTAAAGCGTTATATTCATCTTCGGTTACCCCATCGTCCATTGCATTATATAGCTTCTCCCTCCACGCTGTTAATCGGTCCATGAATTCATCTTTCAGCATGGAGTTTAGGATCGCATTTCGCATATAATCCTCAAAATTGTCTGCAAAGTCTGCCGAATCGGCATCCATATCAGAAAGTAAGTCTTGAAAGTCTGAACGAAGAGAATCATAATCAATGAGTGTTGTATCAGCTATTTGTTGCTCTAACACTTCTGCAACCTTTCCTACACCATTTGCAATTTGATCGGCATATTTTTGCGTATCAGAATCAAGTTGGGACCAAAATATGCCGGCATCCGATTGCAACTTTAAAAGTTGTTCATCAGTCAAATCAAATAGCCCAGTCATACGACCACCCATTTTCTTTTTAAATTCCTTTTCAGACATGCCTAATGTTTCCGCAGCTTGTTTCCATCCTTCACCGGACATATCATCTACTTCATCATAACCCTTTGAGTGGGACTTTCCAGAAGCACCGGAGTTCAAATATTGTTTGCCCAGCACTTTTGCATTCTCACTTTGTTTCTTTATATTGGCGATGGCTGCTTCATATACGGCATTTGCCGTGTCTCCCGTAAGAGTTTCCGCTAGCTCAAGTTGCTTCTCAATTACTCGATCAAGGATATTGATATAGGATTCATACGCTTCTTTCGCTTTCTCGTATTTCTCGGTCGTATCGTCCTTACCGAACATATCGAAGATTTTCATGGCTATCTGAACGGCTGCACCAATGATAGCTAGAATAACAGATGCCTTTTCAACTGTACTTATTGCATTAGCAGAGGTATCGGCAGCAGCTTCAACCCCTGCCATTGCAGTCATTGTAAATGAGCCAATACTGCCAATAAGGGAAATAATCTCACCTGCCGGACCGCCAATTGATTTACCTAGTTCATCAATTGTATCCGCTAGCTCCGAAATCTGTGCTCTGACTTCTTTTTCCGACTTCTTTACTTGATTATCCTTCTTTACTACTTTGTCTTTAGCCGCATTATAGTTTTCAGTTTTCTTCTTTACTTTATCCAGAGCCTGTGCTTCGGATAAATAAGCTTTTGTAGATTCAATCTTACCGGTCTTTTCATTGAATTTAGAGGACTTGACGCCATTCTCAATCTTAGCGCCACCTTTGAGTGCTTCGGCAGTCTGACGGGCATTCTCTAATTCCATTTGCGCATTAGCTAGCTCTTCCTCCGCTTCTGCTAGTTCTTTCTTCTTATCAGATAATGATTGAAACGGATTGCGGCTATCCAACTCATCCATGATAGATTGAATAGTACTTGTATATTCTCGTAGCTGATCAGGAGATAAAACTTTAGCTGCCGCACTCTTCGCATTCTCTAGTTGATTAAGAAGAGAATTCAATGTTTCAGAAGACGTTTCTTTCAGATTCTCAAATGCGCGAACGTATTCAGGAGATTCTTTCAGCTTATCATAATCCAGGTTCATAAGCTCCATCCCCTTGTTTTTTGTAGCTTGAGCTTTGGCGCGATCTATCTGTTCTACCTGCTGGGTATCGCCATTCTTAGCAGCTATTTCTCTTTGTTCATCAAGTAGTTTAATGTCTTTATTGAATTTTGTTTCGATGGCAAGACGCTTGTCGGTGTAGTCCTGATACTCTTTTAGAATATTATCGTAATACTTTTTAGTCTCATTTTTATGTTGAATATTAAGATATCCCTTTTGTTGAGAATAAGAATCCTTTTGAGACTTAGAAAGAGAAAAATCCCCAAGATTAAGCCCTTTCTTTGAAAGTCCCGAAACTCCATCATAATATTTTTCCTGATATTCATGTAGTTTCTGTCCGAATGCTTCTGCTTTCTCTGGACTAACATCTGTATCAACATGTATGACTATCCCTTTATTATCAGCTTCAAGTACATCTTTGGCTCCATTAAGTTGAATATCTATATATGATTCAAGCTCATTCTGACTCATTACTGTTCCATCCGGTAATATAGGAGTCACTTGTATTGAAACATTCTTTCCGTCTTGTTCAACCTCATAAGCGGAACTAAACACAGTAGCAATACCGTCTCCTGCATCTTTCCATCCTCTCTCAACTAGCTTTGCAGCATCTATCATTGGACGAGCGAGAAGGTCTACATTTCCCCCACCAAACAAAGAAACCATTTCATCACCAGTTTTTTGAGTGTTTACTGCTTCTTCGTAGACCTTGCTAAAAGATTTTCCCTTATTTGACGGATTAGCTTCAAAAGCAGATTTAGTATTCTCTAATTTCTTACGTAAAACATCTTCCTGTTGCCGTTCTAGCTGCCGCATCTCTTTCTGATGATTAAACTTCATTTGGGCAATTGTTCTGGCATTGCCTTCACGCATTGCATTAATACGGGCTTGATCGGTCTGGGTTTGAAGGTCTTCAGCAGAGCGTTTCTGTTCTAAAGCTTGCTTATTCATCAAAGTAGCATATTTTTCTTGCTGCTCACGGAGCTTTTCTGCTTTATTTTGGGCTGATTTATCATCTATTGATTTGCCTGTTAAATTCTTATATATATTCGCGATCTTATCAGCTTCCTTTTGGGCGATATCTATCTCTTTTTGATTTGCTTTTGAACTGGGCTTCCTTAAATCTTTCAATTTATTTTGGGCATTGAGGTAGTCTGTTCGAAGTTGTGTTACACGTTCTCCGATTGTTGATACACTATTATCATTCCCTTCAAGACTAAAAAGAGAGCCAAAGAAATTTCCTATTTTTTCAGAGAATGTCATAGTTTCATTCTTCATTGTATCTAGTAAAGATTTATACCCATTGGAGATTGATGCGGCAAATGATTCAAAATTCCCTTTTCCCCTATCCATTCCTGTCATCATTTTATAGGTATAATCATCTACTAAATTCTCCGCATCATCAGCACTCTTAATTCTTGCATTTTTTAGTTTTTTCCCACCTTCCTCTTCTGCATTTGCAGCCAGTGTATATCCTTCTTTTATCTTCTTTGCGATCTCATCGTATTGTTTCTCTGCTGAAGCAACTGCTGCCTTTCTTTTAGATTCCGCAGAGATGGATTCACCATTGGAGTAGTACGAATCTTCATATTTAGCATTCTTTTTTGATTCTATATTTTGTTCTGCCAGTATTAATTTTGCGATATTTTTTTCCTGCTGTTTTATATATTGCGCTGCCTTAGCCTTCTCAATCATCGCACTGATAAAGGAATCTTTATTGCTATTTAGAAGATTCTCCGCATCTACCACATCAAGGATTGCAAGTCCTAACTCATTAAAAGCTTTTTTGTTGTCATCTACAAATTTCTTTTTTGCATCTAAATCATTACCAAGTCTATTCCACTTCATTGATAATTCTTCAACTTTAGCTATTGGAGTTGCAGCACTTTCAGCAACAGATTTATTAAACTCTGCTATTTCCTTCCTTGCGTCTCTATTTGCTTCAACAAGCAACCAAACACCTCCAACAACAGTCAGAATAGCTGTAGCCAATAAAACATACGGATTAGCTTTAGCAACAATATTTAAAGCCTTTTGCGCTGCGACTTCAGACCACGTTAATGCAATATTGGTGGTCTTTGCTTTTGTCTCTAATGCCATAGAAGCAATTATAGCCTTACGCTGAACATGTTCAATCGCAAGCATCATGGTATTGGATTTTTTGAGCATCCCATAAGTGCCTTCCAATCCGACGACTACCGCCATCAATGACTGAATCTTAGTCTGTAACTCAGCCATTTTCTCGTTCTTATCATTAAACAATCCCATTATCCCTACAAGTAAACTTGCAGATGTAGCAGCACCAGATAATCCGGTTTTAAGTGTGGAAATACCTTTATTAGGATTAGCAAGAAATTCCATTTCCGCATTTACAAGCTTCATTTGCAAACGCATCTTTCCTAACTCCTCTCCTGCTTGTTGGTACTGTATCGTATTTTGCAACCCAGTAGTACGCATTTGAATCATCTGCTCACGTGCATCCATAATTAAAGTACGAGTACGGACATGCTTCTCATTACCTTGTTCAATTACAGTATTTAATTCCACCTGGCGCTGCCTCTGTGCTGTGATTTCCTGTGAAACACCTTTCTGATTCTCTCTTACTTCACTTAAACTGTTTTTTAATCTATCAATTTCATCATTTACAGGCATAGAAGTGCCATCAGCTCCAGTCACCACTCTGGCAATTCCTTTCGCTTGAGCATCTTGTAATTTTATAAGTTCTTCTTTATACGCTGCTGCCTGAACCGCAAGTTTATCATAGTATTTAAGGTTATCATCCAATTCTTTAGACAATCCTTTCAATTCTAATTTTGCATCTTTAACAGCATTGGTTGAAGATGCTGTAGCCTGTTTATATTGTTCTACTACACTTAAATTGTTTGACTTGATAGCAGTAGCTAGTTTATTCCACTCTTCCTGTTGCTGCTTAATCTCTACTCTCTGCTTCTCTAATTCTGCTGTAAGTTCAGCATTACGAGATCGTAATTCCTCCAATTGTTGAGTAGAAGTACCATCAGATTTGATAGTTGGAGCACTTAGTTCAACCTTCCCGACTTGAAGCATAGAAGCCATTGACTCCACTTTACTCAAAAGACCATCAAAATACTTATTGAGGTTACCACACATTTTTAGCACCTCTTCATCAAAAGATTCAAACCTCTGATTTATGGAGTCAATGCGCTTTCCTTCTTCCTCAATAAGTCTTGAAGTATCTTTTATACCTTTCTTGATTTCTTCCAATTTCTGAATGAAACCAGAGTTTTCGAGCGTTGCATCAAAATGAAGTCCAGCCATATATTTATTATTAAAAAAATTTCTACTCAAAATTACCACACAACCAACTGACTAAAGAATTTCTTCCTTTCGGATTCACAACAATAAGCCGATTGTTCGTTATTTCCTATTTTCATCTTCAAAATTAGCCTTTCAAAAGTCTTATAGAATATCTTTCAATCTGTAATACTTCACTAAAAGTCTATTGTGAAAGATTTGATAAAAGTATCCTTAAAACTATTGTTCAAAGAATATTTGAAAGTCTGAATTACCGCAATCTGCACTGTGAAAAAATAAATCTAAAGGTAGAGGGATTTAGGGTGAAATAGATGTTTTTGAGAATTTGATATACGACAACGGAAAGATTGTCGTGAAATAAATTGGAGGTATTAAGTTTTTGAGTAGTTTTGTGAAATAATAAATTAAAACACTAAACATGAAAAAGATTTTATTTTTAATGATTACTGCACTTATTATGTTAAGCTGCGGAAAAGATGAGGAAAAAGATGAATTTTATGAAAAGACAATAACCTCAAGTGAGCTGGAGTCCGGAACTGCTACGTATGTGATGGTAAAAGGATATTCAACATATTACTTAGTTTTCTCTAATGGTACAATGGGCTTCCATGAATATAAAAATGGAAAATTTACGAGTAGAAGATCTGTGAAATATTCCGTTAATGATAATGATCTAAAACTCACCGAAAACCTGTCAAGTACAAATAAATATTATACTCTTTATATAGCTATGGTTCATTGGGGATATGATAAAACAACCGACTACGGAACTGGCGGAGATCAACTACAGATAAGAGGGGATGATGTACCTTACGGCTTAGAAACAGGTTTTTACGATAAGAGTTCTTTTTCACTAAATTAGCGATGTGATTCGCTCACCTTTTTACGCTTAACAACATCTGTTTCAACATAGAACACCGTGCTTGAGAAAGAATAATGCGCACCCCGACTTAACGAGGTGCGCATTTTATATGTTTTATAAATACAACTGTTTATAATAATCCATTTTTCTGAAATCAAGATTCAGTAAGCATTCAACATCATTACGTACTGAAATAAGCTGTTCTTTATTGTCGCAGAACTTCTCTAGTTTCCTGACCTTTTCTATGAGAAACTGAATGCTATGACAAACGAATAAAACCATAGTAGAAAGATCATCAGCTCGTGATCCATCAGATGCCTTTGATAGTGCCCGATCCACAAAAGTCATTTTAAACATATTACCATCTTCATCTTCTTTATACATCGGAATTTCCTGCCCTGATATATTCTTTAAAACATCTGTTATAGAGATTTTAGCTTGCGTCTGTAATGAAGCACATAATCCAGAAAGATGCTCTGCTTTGGTTTCTTGTACAATATCTCTCCAGTCATCCTGTACCAAGTCTGTAAGAATCGAATAACACTCCAAATCTTCATTTGACAAGTTCAGAGTCCGAATATTACCTTCGGTATCATAATCTTTATCATCTCCGCCATATTCTTTAATTGATTCAAGACGTTTTGAAGAAGCATAGTACTTCCAGTTCGAACCAAATTCTGATTCATATTCATTAAGAACTTTCACCCAACGATTCAGTTTATCAACAACTCCATGAAAATACAGTTCCAAAAGACAACTTTCATAGAATAACTCGACACATTGTTCGTCTTTGTTCACCATTTCAAATGTAGATGGAGCAGACACTATTCTAACAATATCCAGTTTATGCATAACTTGATTAAACAAGTCAGCAAGACGGCTGCCATCCTTTATACGAGAAAACAAATCATAAAAATATTCTTTTGCCATACTTCAGTTTATCATTTTTTCTAGTAATTCGATTCTTTTCATTAACTCTCTGTTTATAGACGCTAAGTTAGCATTTTCTGTCTTAAGTTCAGCCATCGACTTATTTAATCTCGAATTTTCAGCTTTGTAACTATCGGTTTTCTTATTCGCCAATTCAGATATCATTTTATTTGTCGGCTGCGTTATCAATTCACACATATCTGTCATAACATTAAGAGAACGTTTCAAACTCACTAGATCAACTTCATATTGCTCTCTTAATTGCTTCTCACGCTTGTAGTCACGGATGCAATATTTCAGTAATACTGCATCCGGAATGTCATTTACATTGATTTCATCCATCTTTTACTGTTCGATCAATGGTAACACATCATTCTTCTTAAGTTCTTCATACAAGAATAAACGCCCTTTCTGCGTCCATTCTGTGTTAAGACTCACATCTGGATTTCCATTCGTATGGGTGAAGTTATGAGTGGCACTGTGCACATAGCCATTATTAATATACTTCCCATATAATATCCATTGATTACGAACCTTGTGTTGTATTCCCAAATCACGGAGTAAGGCATTAAATCTCCTTGCGGTCATTCCATAGTCTTGTGCTATCTGAGTCACCAATACAGTAGACTTACTCTGAAGGATCACCCTCGTGTACTCAGACTCTTTTTCAAGCTCAACTATTTGAGCGTCCTTATCTGCTATAACTTCATCCTTCTGTACAAGTTGTTTTTGCTGCTCTTCTATTCTCATTTGCTGTTGCGCTGCAAGCATGAGAGCTTCACTGAAAGATTGGGGAACCTGGAGAGAATAACTGCCAGTATTAATAACAGTAGGTACAAGATCATCAAATATCCAACTTTCAAATTCTTCGGCTTTGGGTAATTGGCTTTTCGCAATTAGACGGTAAATATTACCTTCGCTAATGAACTTAATATTAACGGTTTGCATTGCCGGAGTACCATCACCTTTTAATCCAGTTTGTACCCCTACTCCGCGAAACGCTACCCCGGCTGATTTACAATGCTTTGCGATTGCATCCTGCGGTTTGACATATCCCAATGAGGATGCAATATCAGTGGCACAGAACCACGGCTTGCCATTGTCCACAAACATGCGTACATTTCCGAATAACGGATGATTGTACGCTTTGATTTCACTTGTGTGATTCACATTTGATGTAACCACACCATTGCAGGCAGGAAATTTTTCACTACCTTTGCTGCTGTAATTAGATACATTCATACTTATAACGGTATTAATGTTAATAACTATCTTCAATAGCGGTTCAGTCAATTCCACTATTGAAGATTTTTTTTGACTGAATTTGTAGCAAGCAGGGATTCGAACCCTTTCACGCCTTACCGACTTGCTGAACCCTCTTGAATACTTATCTACGCTTAGAATCATATAAAAGAGAAAGGCGAAAGAAATAATCCGTCTAATGTGGTGGTTTACGGACTAAATCTAACGCCTTTAATATTTTATCATGCTCAACCACCACGAAGAACATCTTTATTTTCTTTTCCGCAAATTTATTTCATATCCAAACGAAAGAAGAATTTTCTCTCACCTCATACACGACAATGAAAGCGTTGTCGTAAAGTAAAAGGCAGCCTTCAATGGTCGTGCTAAGACTGCCTTCTGAATAATGGTGCAAGGTCAATTATTACAGGTTAGTATTCTACAAATCGTCTCATATACATGAGTTTTCTCAAATCTATTCAGTATTGATGTTTTTTCAGCACCAAAAGTCAATTCACCGTTTCTGAACTGATATACGCTAATCCGACCGCCAACAGTATTGTGTTGGTACACCTTTACTTCTTGATTTTCAGCTATTAGTATCATAGTTACTTCTTTTTTAAAATTACCACTGTTTTACCTGTTCTTTCAGTTCATCATACTTGCCATTGATAAGCAATTCAACTTCACGATGAAAGTTTATATCAGTCAAACGAAACTCTACTAAAGCACGTTTGTAAGCATCACCTTTTTGATGAGCATTGATTAAACGCATCATCTGTACATCATCCAAACCGTAACCGTTTTTGCGATTGAGATTCACAGCTCTTCTTTTATCGCTTTCTCTTAGTTCTATTGTTGCCATAACTTTTGTATTTTGAGTTATTTATTCATTTAGAAATCACAAGACCAAGAATACTCTTTCTTCAGTTTATCCAGTGCCTTATCAGTTACATAATAGACATAACCGCCACAGTTCGCACGGTTGATAGAGCGGCTTTCTTTCAATTCAACAGGCTTATTAAAGCTAATCGCACTTCTGTAACCACATGAGATAATAAGAAAATCCACATTCTTCTTATATGTATCTAATGATGTTTCTTTATACTCACCCCTTGCTTGGGCTTCTTGGGTCATTACTATTGTTGCTTTCATAATTCTTTTATTTATATGTTTATACTTTATTCATTTCTATATTACTTTGACTTTAATCACCACAATACTGACTACCCATATAACCTTTGCTATTTGCGTTGTAGCAATCATCCCAAGTAAGATTACTAGCAACATTGCTTATAGTTCGCTCTACCGGCTTCTGATTAGCTAACATAGCCTGTATTTTAGCTTCTCTCTTTTCTTTGAACTTGATAGCGTCTTTTGCCCAACACCAGGCGAGTTTCAAACATTCACCAAAGGTTCTACCCATTCTTGATTTACTATTGTAGAATCTATGAGCGTCTTTCATGATTTGGGATAAGTTGTAGCGTTTCATAATTGTATGTTTTAAAAGTGAATTATACTTATTTGTATAACCGCATTTGTTTATCATGCCACAAATATACAACTTTGTATAATTTAAAATCAAACAAATATGTATAATTCTACTTCGTATTAACATTGTTTATATATACAGATATACAATCGTGTATAATTGAGCGTATCTTTGCATTCAAGAAACCAATTATACATATTTGTATATGAAATATAGAATACAAGAAATTTGCAAGGAAAAGGGAATCCTTATGAAAGACCTTGCTGAGAAGATGGGGAGAACCCCCGAAAGCCTTAGCCGTTCTTTAAATAATGGAACGACAACAAAGATGCTTGAAGAAATAGCTGCGACTTTAGGAGTCGAAGTAGTTGAATTAATTGAAGGTTATCCGACACAATCTTCTTCTGACGAAGTAGTCGGAGCCGTCCGGATTGGAGACAATACCCATGTTATCAATAGTAAGGATGATATAAAGAAGTTAGCGGAGAATTTATAAAAGCAGGAAAAATAATTATTAAATACATGAACTCTATCCTGTAACCTCATGTTAAAAGAAAAGATTGTATAAAATATAAAAGAAAAAAAATGGATAAAACAACATTGACTAATTACTTAATAAATTTTAGACGTTTATTTAGTAAATATTTAAAATCAGATGTAGGAGTACAAATTATAGCCTATCCTTTCGATAAAGGTGCAATAATTGTTGCTGATCCCGGATTTAATATTCCTAATAAGGATGAAATAAGATCTGAATCTGTTAGTATCGGTGAAGCAATGAAGCGTACAAACCTTTTTGAAAATCCCTTAGAGGCTAACACTATTCCTGCTACTAAAATTATCATTTCAAATAATAAGATTATTATTATTAAAGACAACACACCGGAGCAATGGACTGAAGAATCAGCAAATAATGATATTCATAAAGTAGTAAAATCAATAAATGAGAATAACTAATGGGCGAAAAAATTAAGATTAGAGACATAGAAGGTGACTCTGAAGAGGTTATTCGCTTATTTAATTCTGCTGATTGCAGCTTAAGCGAATATCTAAGTGCACACAAACCGACAAAAATTCCATTTAAAGCTATATGTGGAGTAGTTTTTGTGTTTTTTCTACTAAATTGTGCTTTATGGATTCTTTCCAATGATTATCCATCAGTAAGAAAAGTTTTGATTTTGGCGTCTTTCATTTTAGGTGGGGGTGGTACAATTATGTCACACATGAATTGGAAAAATCCAGTAGTTACAACAATTACTGCAATCACTGCATTGTTAGTTATATGTGTATCAATGGATGTTTATACGCCTGAACAAGCTGTCAAGAAAGTAGAGCAAGGTGTTCAAACTATAAAATTCCAATCGGAATAAGCCTAAAATAGATAAAGCCGGAATAACCTCCGGCTTATTTTTTTTTCATTCATTTGTGAAGTTTCTTCTTACATTCTTTGTCTTATTTGTTTTTTGTAAGTATGTTTGCGGATATTAAGAAGTTAGCGGAGAATTTATAAAATTATAATATTATGGAAAACACTACTAAATACGACACAATCGTCAATGCTCTTTTGGATAACTGGATAATAGTCACTATTGTTCTAGTGGTTGTAATAATAAGTTTTATTCCTCCATTCCGGGAAGGTGTAAAGTTAATAGTTGAATGGTGCAAGTCGCTTTTTTATAAGAAGAAAAAAGAAATAGCATCTCCACAATACCCTCTGTGTTCTTATTGGACTATAGTAGAAGGTGATAGAGTTAGACATATAGATGAAACTATGTTTCAACAGTATGGAATATTAATTGTTACTAATAAAAAGGGAGAATATGCATTTTGTTTTGTAGGTGATCCTTACAACATGAATATTCAGACTTTTAAAATCAATGAGCTGACAAAGGCAAATTAACCTTCTAATTCGCCTAACATACTATACAGTTAACGAAACAATAATATCTAAAAAGTAAAAAACAATGAATACATCGATAATCTTAGCTATTAGTACACCTATTGGCGTCATACTTGGTTCCATAATAACTCTTATTGGTAATAATATAAACAATAAAGCACAACGAAAAAGAGAAAAAGAAACATTTCAAAGAGACATCTCTTTTAAAAAAGAAAAAAGGCAATACGAACAAAATCAAATTAGAATTAACGCAATTATTGAAATAATTGAGCTATTAAGTCATTTTGAATATTCAATTTCCCTAACCTCAAGTTGTATAGATACAACTAAAAAATTAAGTGTAACAGAACATGACAATGCATATAAAAAGGAATTAATAAAAATTCATAGATTAGTAAGTCTGATATGTGTATATACTCCCTATTATAACTATATCCGTACTATAGAAGGAAGTCACAGTGTATATTGGGGAAGACAAAGAACTCTTTTATTAATAGAATACGAAGAAGACAAAGAAAGATATAATAATGTATTAAATACAGTAGTGCAAACAGCGCAAGAATGTTCCAAAAATATTTCAAATTTAATATATGAGCTAAGAAAATTATCAGAAAGTCTACTGCCTTCAATATAACATTAACCAATTTTATTCACCAAACGCCCGCACCCAATTTGCGACCAGTGCGAGCGTTCAATAAAACAACTAATATTATGAACTGGATAGATACAAATGCCCTAATTACTATTTGCACTTGTGCAATCGGCTTAACGCAGTTCCTGTTTTGGCGATACATTGCCAAACAGAAATCTTATGAATCCGAAAAAGGAAAGAACCTAGCTACAAAAGAAGATATAGCAGGGATTACTAAAGAAATAGAGTCTGTAAAAGCGAGTTATAACGAATCACTCGAACGACATAAAATAGAACTTCAAAAGGAGTTCGAAAAGACTAAATACATAATTAATTTATGTAATACCATTGACATGTCACTTACACAACTTATAGCAGAAGCAATCAAATCAGACATCGATCCTGAATATGATGATAGAAATCTGATTTATGCTGCCAAAAATATATATGATTTCCTACACATATACCAATCACGGTACGGAGGGAATGAAATATTAGATAAATTAAAAGATCTTTCTTCGAGTGCAGCAAAATTACTTGAATCAGAGGAAAATTTACCTCTTCAGATTTCCTATGATTGGGAAAAGTCATATTTAGCAGCACTAAACGAAACAGCATCTTTGTTTCTTCTAAAGTTTAAATAGATAAGCCGGAAGAATCCGGCTTTTTCTCTCTCTAACATTGCCCATATATTTCGCAGTTTTTGGTGCTAATTTGAAAGCAAATCACAACGCTTTTTACGTCATATTAATATGTCAGCAATAGTCTATCCAAAACATTCTCGTTCTCAAGATTTTCTCCCTCAAGTTGAAAACGTTTTAGCATTGATCCTCCACAATTTATATACATTTCTTTCTCGAATAAATTAGGAGGGATTGGAAGATCACAGACATACTGACCCGATTTTTTCTTCCCATCAATACTCAAAGCCACTTTCACTCCTCTAGCCTTAGCTTTATCAATTTCATTAAACAATTCTTCCAACTGAAAACTTTGAGCACCATACAATATACTTTGACTATGTGAATATGGAGGATCACAATAAATGAAATCATTCCTTTGAGCCATAGAAAAGACATCTTTGTAGTCCAATTTTTCAAACCTGACATTCTTTAGTCTGCTATTCCATTCTTTTACTCTCTTTTCAAAGCTTCCAATCGATATCGGAGTGTGTACACCACAGGGGGTTGACATAAAACCATCAGACTTTCGGAATCTGATAACTCCTCCATAACAAGCTCTAGAAAGATATAAAAAATCTGCTCCATTGGGATTGGCATTATAAGAAGCTCTTATAACATTATAAGCTTCTGCTTTACCTATTTGTTCCATAAGGTTTCTTCTTTCTTTATACCATTCAACAAGTCCTTCAGGATCAAGGGACAATTTATTCCAAATGTCCATTAAGGGAGTAAAAATATCAGAGCCCATCCCATTAGATGGTGCAACAGTAGCAAGGATTGCACCACTACCTAAAAACGGTTCATAAAAAAAGTTATATGAATGAGGGAAATGCTTAACTATTTCAACTGCAAATTTCTGTTTGTTTCCAACCCATTTTAAAAGCTGAGTTTTAGGAGGAGTGCATTGTATCATATCAACTGTGTTCAAATTTTAATGCAAAGCTAATCATTTATGACCAAATATCCCAAAATGGGATATAAAGAAAAGACAAATAACTTTGTAATATGAAAAAAGTTACTCACACAAAAGAATATTATCTCTTGTTGGAACTACTCTACAGTTTAAGAATGGAGAGTGGGCTAACACAAACTGAACTTGCAAGCAGGATTGGTATGCCACAATCATACATCAGTAAAATAGAAAATGGAGAAAGAAGAGTTGATATAGTTGAGCTCTATAAGATATGTACTGCATTAAACTGCGATTTTGTCAACTTTATCTCACAATACAGTGATAAATTAAAAAATATATAAATGAAAGCAAACGACAAATATTTAAATAAGTCTCTGGATTTCTGGTCAAACATAAAGTTACTGAATCAGAAATTAGGTTATGTTTACAAGAAAACGAAGTCAAACCCTAATCCCAGAAGTGTAATTCCTACAATTGTTCAAGTCAAAAAAGCATTCAAAAGTGAAAAACTTGAGTATTCTTCATTAATCATAAATGATAAATGGACTGATCTAGGGACTGAAATAATAGAATACTTAGAATATAGAGATGAAATGCTACAGACTATTAAATCTAATTTGATGAAACAAAATGAGGCAAAAAGTATTTTTGAAAAGCTCTTTCAAGAATTAGCACCAACTTGCCCTTTACCAATGAACAAACAAAAAGGGAATAAAAAAGACTATGCTTTTCTCACATGCATCGTTAATATGCTAATTGAATCAACACTTAAAAAGTCAGGCTTTACAATATGTGATTATGACCCACGTGCATTAACTTCTTATACTAATGGAAAAAAACCTGTCAGAACTTTATCTAGAAGAGTTGATGGTGCATACCCATCAATTATAAATCCAAAAGCTATTTGGGAAATAAAAGAATATTATTATACAACGACTTTTGGAAGTCGAGTTGCCGATGGAGTTTATGAAACTCAACTTGACGGTTGGGAATTGAGGGAAGTTAAAGAAAGTCTAGGAATATACACTGCGCACTATCTAATAACAGATGATTATTTTACTTGGTGGGAAAAAGGGAAATCATACTTATGTAGAATTATAGATTCAATGCATATGGGATTATTAACAGAAGCTTTGTTTGGTAAAGAAGTTATAGAACGAATCCCTGAATTAGTTAATATATGGATAAAAGACGCAGATAAAGAAAAGCAGCCTTTAGACCTATTCAACAGTTGCAATTAATCTTTCCTATATAAAATATAAGAAATCCCCATTCAATTATTCTTTGGAGAATAGGATTTCTTATGTATAAAAGTTGTTATTCATTGATGATTTATAATAATAGCTCACTTTTTTCTTAGCAACATCAGTTTGTGACTAAAGACATATACAAAAATTATCTGCCACAACTGTGGGAAGAAGTTTAAGATGAAGGAAGAAAAATATAGATTTTTGGTGATATCACCAAAACATGAATACTTGTAAAGATATGAACGACACAATAAAATGGTTTATAGCAGGTTCTAAAGCATTGCAAGATGAGCGCGATCTTTGTCGTGTAATTTTTGGGAAAATGCAAAATAAATGGGAAAAGCCTTGCATTGTTAAAACCTTCGAAGATTTCCAAACATCTCTCACGAAAGACAACATAGGAAGACAAGCTGATTATAATAATTTTATTCGCAACGAAGCAGATGGCATAATTTTTATATTTGATGATTATGTAGGTGGGATCACTATGGATGAATTTGATATAGCATATAATAGCTTTAAAGAAAACAACCGCCCACAAATTCATGTATATTGTCGAAAAGCCGATAATATCTCCAATCCGGATATTGAACAACTAAAAGCACGCATGAATTCACTTCATCAGTATTATTGTGAATATAACGACAAAAAAGAGCTACAAACTATAATCAGTAATGATATCGATAGGTACATAATAGAGGCCAACAACAGAAACAAAAATAATGTTGTATCTCTATCTGAAGATTCTTCAAATAATACCATTCTTTTTGCAGGAACAGTAACTATACCTATTATTTTATTACTGTCATTTGCATATTGTTGTTGGTTATCAGCAAAGTCTATTACCATGCTCATACCTACTTTCCCATTTGTAATTAATCTGTTTATTACTGCGTCATTCTTTATAATGATGATTATAGGAGAAGTAAACTTATTAAAAGGCATTTTTAGAAAGCAACATTCTAAATACAGCCTCAAATTAATCATCTCCAGCATTAGCTTTTATATAATATGGGCAATACTTTTAATTCCAACATGTACTCATTCTTTGTTCTATAATAAAAATCTAATCGACATAGTACAAAATGACATCAGATTAACCAAATCTTATTTAAGTTTAATCAACGAAAGTCCATGTAAATTTTCCGACAAAATCAAACATGAAATAAACGAAATGGTAAAACTTGAAAAAGCACTTATACTTTTAAAATATGATAATAAAAATGTCCAAGACAATCATATTAAAACAATAGACTCTACCTTACTTGTTTCTTACAAAACCATTAAATTACATGCCCAAAATATCCATTTTAATAATGAATATGATGAATATACCTATATGTCAGATAATCCTCAGACAGCACATCAAAAATTACAAAATATGATAAATGTATGGATACATTATTTCTTTACCGCAGAAAATCATTATAATGTATCGGGATGGATTTTTCTTTCCATCATTTTATCTCTCATTCCATGTATTTGCCTTTTTCTACTCAAACTTTACTACCCTATGAATAGATTAAAAAAAATGGAATGAACATTGTTATAAAACAATTATAAAGCATTTTTTATCTTCTTAATACAATATCCAACCAAAATATATTCAACATATTAAAACCAGATTAATAAAATCAAAGAGATATAAAAGCAATAAATATCAGCAAAGCTGGAGTCATTCCGGCTTTTAATTTACTCTCTAATCATCTCCCTTACCAATTCCCTGTTTATCGGATCATCCCCATTTATCACCTCTCCTACACTCTTTCCAAGCAGTTTTCGTTCTTCTTCACTTAGGTAGATGGTAGTTATAGCATCTGCCATAAGCATTTTAAGATTGGCATAACTGATCTCCCATAGAAGATGATTCATTGTCCACCCGTAACGTTGACAAGCAAAATCAATCATTGTTCCATAGATACTCCTTCCACCAAAGGTTATACTACTATTATCTTTCTTTACTGAGGCGATTCTTGTGCGCTCCTGGCGCTCTTTATCTATTCCGAAGTATTTGATATACTCTTCTGTATTATCACTTGAGAGAACAAGAGTAAACAGTGTAACTAGTTCTTCCAAATCCAGTTTATCTACAAACAAATTCACCCGATCATCTATCTGGACATTATCAAACAGTTCTTCTTTTCTATTGAATGTATAATAGGCTAAAATGCGGCAGACAACATCTTTCTTCCCGGTACACAAACGTAATGCTTCCATATATGGATTACTGACCAACCCTTTTTCATTAGTCTCCAGACTTTTCAACAGCCTAGCTAGAATATATGTCTTTCCTAATGTAACAGGATATATGTAGAAATGCTGTTCATCAACAATAAAACCTATTGGCTTTTCAATGATTGTATCAGCAATACCCATTTCAAGTATTTCTTTATCTTCCATGATGTAGAGTTTTATTAGAATGGTTTCCTGGATTCGAACCAAGACTTCAAGTCAGGGAGACTTATGTACTACCGTTATACGAAAGCCGCAGATGCGGGATGAGGTGTGTTACATCCCGCTTTTCTTTATACTCCTGCTTGATATACGGTGACAACGGAAGTCTTTCCATCAGCCATGATACTAATATTCGCAGCTCTAAGAGCACCTGTATTAGCAGAGGTTTTAACTGTTACGGTCTTTGAAGCAACAGCAACAGTCGCCCATGATTCACTTGATACAGCAGCAACAGCTCCTGTAGTGGTTACGATGATAGCCTTCCCTGTAGTATCAGCCTCTTTCTCAAATACGAGAGAGCTAGGAGCCACTGGCAACTGTTGCGCAGTGTAAGGTTTAACCTGATTGCCTGTTTTAGGTTTCAGGACATCAGCAGTGTACTTCCATTTCTTACCTTCAGCGGTGTCGAATGTATCTTCAACTGATACTGTAGAACGTTCAATCAGGAAGCCTTCGCATTCTGGGTTCTCCGGTGTCAGACGGAAAGCGTATTCCTCCGCTACTACTCCGTCTACATCTTCGATAGGTTTAGAGCGACCCAGAGCCGCACGAACCTCGAACTCGAACACATAGGTATTCTTTGCATACTTCACGGCTTCATTCTCACCGCCTTCTACTTTGGCTTCCTTCTTTTCACCTTTGGTTGGTGTCAACTTGGTAGAGTTCTCCACCGGATCATAAGGAAGTTTGGTCCATGTGGTAGGTGCAGCACCATCAGCCCCACACTTGCCAAATTCAATTGAGGGTTTACCCCATGATAATTGTGCCATAATCTTTATTCATTTACTTGTTTATACAATAATTTGTTATTGATGAAGTGTTCGTTTTTACCATTCACCTCCATTACCCTCTGTTTATCCAGCGTAAAGCGATAATCTTCTCTACGTTGCACTTCAAGAAGTTCAGTAGCCAATTTACATAGTTGACGAAGCCGGGACGAATTCTCTTCGGCCTGTCCATCTCTTACGTCATCAGAAACATAGATATTCACATTCACAAAAGCCTCCTGAACTTGACCGCTACCGTTTTCAAGTATGGAAATTACAATGTCCTCTTTATTGGAATTAGCTGGACGTCTAGTTTTTTTCAACTTTCCAGTAACAGCCTTTTCAAGTGCAGAGCCTTTGATTATTTGGTAAATATCATCCTTTATTTCAATATCTGATTTCATCTTACTGATTGGCTTTTAAGTTTCTCCATCACATTATAAAATTCAGAATGAGCCAATAGTTCAGCAGATGCAAGAACAGATTTACCATCTTTAGCTTCTACATATTCAGCATAGTTCATCCCGGCAACAACGATTAAGGCATATCCATTTGAATACTTTCCTGCAAGTTCTTCCGCTAGTTCTTCGCCAATCTTCGAACCTTCAAAGCCATTTAATACAGTTTCAAACCCTGTTTTCTTGACTACCTGACCATGGACGACAACGATATAACCAATAGAACTTCGCAGATTTCCGGTCTGGTTGAACCAACTGTCTTCTTCTGCCCTGTCTCTAGCTTCAGCTATGCACATATCCCCAAGATTGGATAATGCCTGAATAACAAGTTTATCATTCTTTACTGCTTCGGAAGCAAACAGAGCATCAATCCCTGCCATTGGTGTTGTCATCTTTACACCCATAATCTTGCATTTAGTTGCCCTCTATGAAACCCTTGCACCTGTTTCTCTTCAACTACAACCCCATCTCTCAAAAGACGGATGATATCACCATACTCGAACTCCCTACAATTCTGGTTCAGATAAACCACATACTGATACACGTATGTTTTACCATCTTCGAAAGCAATAGTATTGGCTTTACCATTCGGTTCGAATCGACAAGGAATATCACCCTCAAAGTGAGAATCACCAGGATGATAATCACCTATTTCATCCTCATACTCTCCGATGGTTACTTGATACTGTAATATGTGAGGTCTGAACTGTGGAATCATAATTACCAAAGATTAGATACATCCTTAATCACACTAAAGCCTACCAAAGCAGAAATTTCATCATTCAAGGTTATTCCATATTTCTTAAGCATCAAAAGACCATAATTTTTGATAGCATCAGCCCCATAAGATATGGAAACCCCACCTTCACTCATTGATGTAGGATGAAGAATATTTTTCTCAATAAATCCATCGATTAAGACCGAAATCGTTTTCTTCATTTCATCTGTCATTTCTGCTTCTGTCTTTATTACAAAATCAACAGCGAAATCAGAAGCTCCCGCATCGGATATTTCACCGATGTAGGAGAATCTCTGCTTTATGTAGTCAAGTGTTGTCATCTTAGTATGGTGTAATCAGTTTGCTATATGCTATGTAACTATATTGCGTACAATACTTCGACTTATAAATATACCGGAACGGACATTTAGGGACTATAATTTGTTTTCCCTGCATAGCTACATTCATGGCACTTTGCATAGCCGGACTATCCGCAATCATAAATACGGGTTGCGGTGCGGTCAGTACAAAGCAGTTCACCGGAGCGGCTTCAAAGGTGACACACTTAATGTCCGGCAGACCGACATCAAACGATGGGGTTACACTTTCACACTTGGAAGGTTCACTAACACTCGATGCCTGGACGTTCAAGGAGAACAAAGACATCATCAAAAAGCCACACATGGCAAAAATAAAATTCTTCATTTCTTTACTTATTTATAAAATTAAACAGTGGAAGGGTAGAAACACTACCCTAGCCTTTTACATAATATCAAGGGCTTCTTTAAGCTCGGCCGTCTTCTCTTCATCCAAAGCAGTAATATTTGCAATAAGAGTTTCCTCCTTCATGTTCATTGATGCTTTCTCACCGAGAGACTTCAAAATATCAACCAATACCTTTTTCTCAAACTCTTTATCAAAAAGAGAGATTGTTATCTCCTTCTTTTTTTCAATACACTCTACAAGTTTGCGTTCCTCCAAATCCTGCACACGTACTTCATTTTCGATCTCGATAACTTCACCCAGATTATAGAGCTGGTGAGTAAACGTATCACGAAAAACAGTTATTACTTTTACTTTCATGCCTGTACAGTTTTAGAGTCCAACGTATAGATTCTATCAACATTATTGATGATAGGAACAACCATAGCCTGAGAAGAAGTGAATTCCCTTAATGGATCGTTCTTTGAGTACTTAGACAGCAGAATGAATTCATTTGCCACCTGATATTCAACACCAGCAACACGGCGAGTTGTTTCGGCAGTATTAGTCCATACCAAAGAACCAAGCTTTTCATCGCAAGTGAATACCACCATACCCTGTTGCCAAGGAGAGTGAGACTTCTTAACACCATTAAGTTCAGTCTTTATCTTACGAGCAACACGATGAAGCGTCACGTCCCACTTAGTTTTTGCGACCTGAGCAGCTTTTTCAAAGTCCAAAGTTGGAACGCCAATACCCTCCTGAGCTGTGACTTTATTATCGAAAGCATACTGACCGCGTACCTGTTTACTTTGATAAAATCCTTTCAATGCGATATCATCCAGCCAAAGGTCAGTGATCGTATTCTGGTCTTCCAAAGCCTTATCAAATACCTTTTGCATATCATCCAAAGGTTTTGAAGTATCAGGATTATCCCACAGAACAGACACTCCAAATTTATTGGCAGTATAATAACCAACATCAATACGGACACCGGTTCCATTATTGCGTTCGCTTAAACCAATACCGGTTGACAATTCAGAAAGAAACATGTCTTCAATGCGCTCCCAAACTCCTTCAAGACAACGAGGGAGATCATTGAATATCTTATTTACAATCTGATTGATTGGCATATTCTGAGCGATCATAGCATCAATATCCTTCATCTGCTTTTCTGTCAGATAAAGTTTCATACCAAGCTTTGGAATCTCCCCGGAAGCAGTTTCGATAGAGTCACGAGTCTTCAACGGAAGTTCGGAATCTAAAGAAACCACATCTGCAGCCACTCTGTTATACTCCGCCAAGATACTTGACCAGCGTCCATCGGCTGAAAAATCAGGTGTAAGCAACGTCTTATACATGTAAGGAAGCTGGTTAGCTCTCTTTTCGTTCAATCTCTCGATAATGGAAATTACCAATTGAGGGAAGAATCTTTGAGTATACTCTAAGTAAAGTGATTTTTCCATTTATTATGCCTCCTCGTCTTTAATGAAATCAATATGAGGGCAAGCTGCCTTGAATGCATCCAGAACGGAAGCCATATCATAGGACTTTGCCACATCGTTTACTTCTCCCCACGTCATGATTGACGCAAACGGTTTTGCAGTACGAATACTACGGTACAGTACTCCTGCGTAACTGTGCCCCTCCGGTAATGCTGCATAAGCATCATTTGTCACGGGCATAGGTTTATACGTCCCATCACTATCCTTTCGGATAATAATATGACCGGCTTTAATTACCTTTTCCGAAAAACCGGTAACATCGAGCGTCCGGCCACCTTTAATGCCGGAAATGTACTTCTGAATGACGATTGAATCATCACCGAAGATTATCTGCTCTCTTTCATTGTTTAAATTAGCTTTTGTCATCTTGTTGTTTTTTATTAACCGACTAATGATCTGGCAATTGCATCTACTTCTCCCTTATCTGGCTTATTATCTGACAGAGGGAATGATGTTTTATTGCCTGGTAGTAATTGCGCCTTAACATTGTTCGCTACCGTAGTAAGGTGAGAAGTGATTGCTTCCTCATTTGCATCGGATGCAATAGAGAAGCCTTCTTCAATTCGCCACTGTGGTATGCCCAATTCTTTGGCTTTGGATACGATCAGATTGCTCCGTTCGGCAACTGTCTTTTCAGCTTTAAAAGTATCATTCTCTTTCCTGATACTGTCCAAACCCTCCAGAAGAGTCTTATTCGTATTAAGTAACTCTTGGATTGTTTTTTCAGTGGCTGCTTTCTCTGCCTTGTACCATTCCGGCATATCCTTTTCTTTCTCCCGTTTAGCTTGTTCTTCCAGCTTTTTAGTTTCTTCCTCGGCCTTCTTCCTTGCTTCTTCCGTCTCAAGCTCTTTTTTAGCATCAGCTTTAGCTTTGGAAACAGCATCAGTAACACGCTTGTCACTCGTCTTCTGAAGGTTCTCAAGGAATCCCTTTTGTGCAGAAATAACAGTGTCGATATTTTCGTCAGTAACAAGACCGATAGCCGAAAGGCTTTCGGCATGTGCCTGCAGAATAACATCTCCTAATCCAAGATGAGAAAATTCTTGTTTTAGCTTTTGGAAAATCTTTTCTTTCATACTGTATGATTTTTATTTTCAAATTGTGAAGGTAAAAATACCTACAAAAAAGGTTATTGGTAAATATTTAGAGGCACGATTCACGACAATGAACTAATTGTCGTGAATGGGGTGAAGTTGGAAGAAATGAATAGAAAAGATATTATCAGATAGTGTGAAGTTCACTAAAAAGAGATTGTGGAGAAATAGCATAAAAAAGGCGTGAAGTAACAAGATCACGCCTAAAATATTATAAAAATGAATTATGCCTATTCGAGGCAATTAATAATAACCAGACCATTTTATCACATCAGACATTTACAAATTATGAATTTTCTCTTTGTGATAATTCTACTAAAAATGAATCAATAAACGCCAATAAGCCATTTTCGTTGTTAAAATCAAAGTGTTTGATTATATCAAACCGATTATTATTATTATAATATTCAAATCCAACTAATGATTTGGAAGTCTCAAAATATTCCAAAATGTCACATTGTTCATTGGGCTCCCAAAAATGAACATAATACCCTTCCTCATTGCACCAAATATCCATTTTAAAATATAAAGTCCCAATAGTATATCCCTCAAAAACCATATCAGTACCCTTATATCGCCAAACCTTTGCAAAAGGAGAGTGATTTTCTTTATATCTATCCTCTAGCCTAATCGCCATATATTCGGGCAAATCATTCATCATATTTCTGATTGACTTGGCAGTCTTAAGATTCTCTCCATCCATCAAAGAATTATAAAACTTCTCTAAAATTATTGTATCCATTATATTTGAATTTAAATATGTTATTAAATCTGCATACTGACGTAAAATAGCTATGCAATTCATATTTTGCGCCTGTAATATTGCTGGTTTAATCCAGCTATCCACGAGGTTTATACCATTATCCAATGAATAAGCAGGTATGATTACTAAATGTTGGTGCACATTTATTTTATCCTGTTTTGTCCAACTACTTTCATCAGGCCGTTTAGATTTATCTAAAGGTAAATAAACGATGGCATCTATTGTAAAATTAGATGAGACCAGATCATAATAACGAGGTAGTTGGCGAACCATATCTCCAGCATTATTTATTTTATTCTCAATGATAATGGCTCTTTTAGTAGTTTCTGATTTTATCAAAATATCGATTTTACCTTCTTCTCTGACTACTTTCGCATCTTTAAAGTCGTCTTTTTTAATTGTTTTCCCAGCCAAATTAAGCATTTCTATGAATAATTGTAAGAACAACGATTTTTCGTTATGTTTTTCCGTGGGATCAAGAAATGCCTTGATAACATCTGAATGATAGTTTTCACGATAATAAATATCAGAGGTCAAGCGAAAAATATTAAACCCAATATCAGAAATATGTCTTTTGGTTTTATCATAGTCATGAGCAACTATTCTAAGATTTGCTAATAATTGAGAAATATTTGCTATATGTGCATCAGTAATCTTCTTCCAAGTTGATATCATCTTATTATTCTATTTTGATTCCCTTGTTAAATCAAATTTATTGCAGACAACTCCTTTACTAAAGATTATAAATCTTTCTAAGTTTTCTCAAACTGTTGTTTGAAAGGTCTATGAGCGCCGACCGCATAATGTCACAACCGACACTCATTTCTAAGAATATGTTCTATACTCCCAACACTATATTAGCATCAATATTCAATTTTCGGCTTATCTCACGTGCAACCTTCAAAGTCGGTTCACATTTACCGGAAATATAATCACTAAGACGGGAAGGACTAACACCAACCAACTGTGCAAGTGATTTTTGATTCAGTCCCATTTCGTACATACGAAGTTTAAGAACATCTACAAGCGTTGGCTCTCCCAAGGCGAAATGTTCTTCTGAATAATCAGCAACTAAATTAGAAAGAAGCTCCAATTCTATAGTATTCGGATCGTCCAAAGGAGTATCGTCTTTCACTAATGGAAGAAGCTCCTCTACTCTTTTTACTGCCCATTCATACTGGGCTTGATTTTCTATTTTTGTCATAATCCTAAATATTAGCGCAATCTATTTTATCATATTCTTTATGAGTACCAATAAAGCGAACATACACAAACTTAACAGTAAACTTAATGACTACTACCAAACGATAGTTATTGCCTTTAATATTGAACACATAGTGCTGGTTACCTACATTATCTACACTATTAAATGTTTTCTTGACATCAGCATAACAAGTCCACTCACTTCTTTTAACGATAGTAGCCCATTCTTGTAAAGCTACCTTTGAATCAGGGTGCTCCTCTGCATATTCTTTTAACGCTTGTTCTGTAAAGATTCTCATTGGTTACTCAATTATTATATGACAAAGATACGAACATAATTCTATAATCCAAAATTATATTCTGATATTTATAATTTTCGCTATAAAAAATAGTGGTAATTCGAAATAGAGTTACCACTTTATGCTCTATCTTTTCATATACGAAATTTATACCTCCTATTTTTTTAGACTACGCATTCAAAATAAGATCATTTTTTAAGATATCTCCTTTCTCATTTCCTTTTTCACTCCTTATTCTTTCAACTTCTTCTTCTGGAGCGTCAGTCAGCGCCAGCATCTGAACAACCTGTTCAAGTGATGCTATTCCATCAGTATATAATTTACCGATAGCATTCCATGTTCTTTGCTTATCTTCAGTAAACGGTTCAGAGAATTCAAAGGAGATTTCCAGCTTGTCCAATCCTGCTGTTTTATCCAAATGGAGATACTTCAAGATACTTATAATTAGATTCTTTTCTCTATCTATAAGTTCTTCATACATTTCTTTCCGGTTATCCCTCTTAATATATCCCAAGATCATGGCATTCTTGATTGCATTCCCAGAGAGAGTGCCCATGCCTTTAATCTTATCGAAAGAGAAATCAGGAGTGAAGGTATCAAACAGGATGGAATCATTCAAATCTTGCTTCTCTGCCTCTCTGGTTTCAGATGATTGTGGAGGATTGACATACTCGAACTTTGAATTTGCTCCCTGACATTGGATTAGTTTACCAGGCTTATTAGGGTCCGCCATCATTTGAATAACATCAGCGGAAGCCACTGCTATGGGATCTGCAAAGTAATTGTTGGTATCTCCTACCTTTGAATCCAAAATCTCTTCACGCTTTAATCTTGGTTCCGCTCCATCCCATGCTTTGGGTTGACTATAATACAGTACATTAATCTTTCCTGTAGGGTTCGGATAAGATTCTACCTCATACCCAATATTTCCTTTCCGACAAAAGAAAAGCATATCTGGTGTCTGAATATCCCAGTGCTGAACAGTTTTACCGTTTTCTTTTAGTTTGTACCCATAAGCGAAGGCAGTCATGTTCCCATACTGGTCAAACAAAGGACGAAGTCTATATCCATTAGAACGAGCTATTACCCTGCTTCTTACTTGCCGCTCCCCTGTCCTATCATCCCTATACAGGTGATAAATTTTAGCCGATTCTGTTTCAGCACCGGCAAGTCTCTTTGACTGTCTCATAGTAGAGTTGAAACGAGTCGTTTTAATGAAGTCCGTAAACAGAGCAAATGCATCATCAGAGCCGTTTTCTTTCTTCCATTTAATGGGATTTCCCAAGAGGAAGAATAGTTCCACCTCATTAATATATCTCTGTCTAGTTCGCGGAAGCTTCTCCGAAATATAAGGATCATCATTCTTCCGGTATTTATTTGACCTTGACATTACCTCATGTGTTTGAGGATTATACTCTTTAATGGCAGAATTCACTTCATCATCCCGGTTCTGCATCATATCAATAGCCGCTTCAATATCCCCATCCTGGATAAGTTGATACAAATTCCGCTCTACACCTGCCGAATTCAAAGCCAGATTGCGGAAGTAAGTCATTATTTGTTGTAGGTAGTTATTCATATCATTATTTTAATAGATTCCTAAATCTGATTTGCTGACGTTTTTTGGTTTTATTATCTGCCCGAAGATATGCCCGTTCACATAATAGCGGGTAGCATCTTCTCCATGGTTATCGTGATCTTCAGGTTCGTTGATAAAGTTCCCGTCTTTATCTTTCGCCCATATGTAATTGCGTTTTTCCTGTTGCAAATTATAAGAGCGTTTGGTTAAAAAGACATTATCAAAATCTTTTATCCGTTCTATGCCTGCAACTATTGAACCAGACCCTTTTTGTACTGGATATATTATAACTCCTCCATTAGCTATTTCTTGTATCAATCTGGGGTCGGCACTATCAGCATAAACATGAAGATTCTCTTTTTTTAATTCCCTTATCAGGTCAGACACAAGCATTCCTGTTTTATAGAATACTTCATCAACATACAAATCATTATTGACAATTCCACACTTAACACAAGCTGATGGGTCATGTGTAAAACCAAAGTCAAGTCCAAGAGCCACTTTTTTAGCATAAGGAGGAAATTCATCAACAATACCCCACTTCTTGAATACGGCACCTTCCGCTACATCAGCCCAGCGTCCGATAACCACATGAGCATACTTTTCAGGATTGCTCACCTTCATATCTTCAACTTCTTTCAGAAACTCTGGAGAAAGGTTTTCCAGGTTATCAAGGTAAGTAGTATGAATATGAAGCACGTTCGGATGAGTGGAGACTTGTACCTGCACACCATCAATCTCTACCAGTTTATGAGTATTCTCAATGTACTTTTTATAGATGAAGTGATTGGAGTCGCAAGGATTCATGATAATAATAATCCGGTTCTGAATCCCTTTCTTGCGGATGGAGAGCATTATCTTGTCGAATTCTTCTTCATTCGTCCACTCTTCCGCTTCATCACAAACGAAAGTAGTGATTCCCTGGATAGACTTTAGCTTTGCTGTTTGATTCCCGGATGAAGTTTTAATACCCCGGAACATGATACGACTCTTAGTCATTTTATTGACTATATCCGTCTTGGTGGTCTTGAAGTATTTTGTAGTTCCGTCAAGTTCTATCTTTTCCATCATTTCCGGGATGATAGACATGCCAGCGGAAACCATCGTGTAACGGGTATAGAGAATCTGATGAACTATTTTCTCGGCTTCTGTCATTTCAAAAGTCAACCGTTCAATGAAGGTAGACGCATTGAAAGACTTTCCTGATCCACGCCCACCAGTGATAAGGATTATGAATTTATCTTTATCCTCGTACAAGGGGTAATATATGTTTTGGGGAGTTATCATTCAATCCTACCTTTAATCCATTCATTAATATCAATGCCCTTAGAAGGATTCTTAGGAATATCATCGTCTTCTTCTATTCTTGGAGCTGGTTTATTCCATTGTTCAGGCTTACGGTTCTTCAACCAAAAGATGCCAGCTGTTGTATCAGGAGGTACTTCTTGTTCAAGTTCAACAACTTCTATTCTTTCCTTCTCGCATCTTCGACCTTCTTCATCAAAATACACATCTTTAACCTTAATCGCTTGCTGAACCTTTACCTTTGTACCCATCGCTTTACGGTAGATTTTACTTTCGATTGCAAAATCCAAAGGCGCACGCCCGTTTTTTAATGCTTTAGATAATTTAGGCAATTTACCTTTCAACACCGAGAAATGAGCCTCACTATATCCTATGTTAGCCGCAATCTGTTTATCATCTAAACCGTCACGAGCCCAACCCTCAATACGGATTAGGTTCTGTTCATCATCAAAATCAAACTTCGGCTTTGCCATATCAATACATTCTATTTAATTAATCTCAGAACATCTTCACCCTTAGCGAACCTATCATCGGTACTTATTCCAAGTAAATCACAAAAATCATCCTTGACATCATAAGACGAGAACGATAACATTATGCAAGCATTTTCATTTTGTTGTCTCTCTATTGCAGCTTCACGAACTTGTTGCTTGACATCCTTCATGTGAGCTTTCTTTTCCTCGCTCGTTTTTTCAGATGGTTTTATCTCTATCGGTAATATTAAATCATCCAAAGAATCTTGCAGGGGAACATCATCCACTCTAACCATAGAAAGAATATCGTTAAGCTCTGTTTCACTTAGTCCTACATCAGAATAATCTATATCGCTAATGTAATCAGCTATCAAATCAATATCAGGTTTAGTATTACCGACTGCCATGTAAGTGACTTGCTCTTTCTCTGTCTTTTCATCAAGTGATACAACTTCAACTTTTACATCATAGTCCGTTTCAGGAGTACCATCATATTTGTAATGCAAGTCTATCGCCTTAATCCTTCGATGTCCGTCTATCAGGTTGTGAGTATTTTCATTCCAAACAATACCGCCAAGAAAACCGACTTTTTGTAGATTTTTCTTTTGAAGCCTAACCTTATCATCTGAATGCCTTTTAGGGTTAATCGGGTTCAGGTTGATCTCCGAACGCTTAATTATCCTCGTTTCACTTTGTTTTAGCTCTTTCATAATCGTATTCAAATAGTTTTCTTTCTGCTAATGGATATTCAGATAAAATCTTTTTCAAATCATTCGGAAAATTATTACGCAGAAAAAGGAGATAATTTATATCAGATAGGTCCGTACCGGATGATTGGGATTTGCTGAAGCTTTCAGGCTTAACAAGCCCTTTTCTTTCAATGTAAGTAAGGACATCCTTATTCTTGTAAGAAGATAATGGGTAACACTTCTTTGATTCGCTGTTAATAGCTTCCATTTCATACCCCCGGAGCATTAAACGCCTATTCATTGAATCAGACTGTTTAAATCCAAAGAATGCCCACTCTATGCCTGTTTTTTCTCTAATCACGTCCGTTAGTTGTGCCATACTGTACAACTTCTGCTTTTCATTCTGATTACACCCCATATACCCGGATCTAATATATGAATAAACAGCAAAGTGAGGTATTTGTACATACTTCACGTTTTTGTACTTGTTACGTGCGTAATTGATGTATCTGTTAATGTGAGCTAAGTCCTTAACCACGTACATATAAACACAAACAACCTCTTTGAAGTAAGGCGAAATAAGATCCAAAAGGGCTATACTATCTTTACCCGATGCCGAGTGAAACAATATAACCCTATCAGTCCTTTCGGCGACAGATTGAATTACTTTAATCGCCTTTTCCATCATTAAGCAACTCTACCGCCCACTTTACGATTAATCCCTGCTCTTTGGGCTGCATTTCTGCCCATAGATTGAAATCTACCTGCCTCATAATCTTTACGAGTGCGATATTTATTACCCCCCGCATCAGTTGCATAAGTTTCTCCCATAATCCTGATTTTTTAAATTTAATAATCTATTTACCAACAAACAAAGCCACCGAAGTCGCTTATATTATTTCAATCCGTCATGACTGATAACCTCACAGATATGTAAGTAATAAAACAGCGGAATTTCTTCTGGTGGATTCTTCTTGAACTCTTCTAATTGTTCATCGAAGTCATGAAAATCAAATTCATCGTGCATAAACTTGATGCCCTCTTCTGTTATCTCACCTATGCCAATTTCGTCAATAGCTACATCAAGCGTCCAAGGTGCGCCAGTACTATAAAAGTGCACAGCCTCTATATCAGTTCTTAAAACAGGTTGACATTCGTCTTCTCTGCCTACCTTTCGTAATTTCTCATTTTCTTCAAGTTGATTGAAATTTGTGAACATTTTCTCGTACTTAGAACTGAATTGGCGGGTTTCAATAGCTTTTTTGCCATTTACAATATCCAAAGCATTTTCTTTACGCATAATTAGCGAATATGCTTCTACTTCTTGACCATTGTATTTAATCTTATTCATATCATTCTATCGTTTCTAAATTTATACTATATTAAGATAGTACCTCAAAGGTACTACCACATTCAAAGATAACGAAATATCTTCAATTGTTATACACGACAATCAATCCATTGTCGTGAAGTAAATAAAAGGCAGTCCCTAAAGTCGTGCAAGACTGCCTTTCTGAGATAATCGTAAATTAATCTATATCCCTTGTTATTTGTCTCTGATATGATTTCACTATGAACACCTGTTGAATATCGCTCACAGATATTACACACCCTTCATAAGCCGGATTCAGTGGACTAACTGCAATATACTCGCCATCAGTCGATGTTACCCGCCTAACCAGGTATGAATCACCAGACTTTATCACATAGTCACGTTCGACCTCTATATCGTGTATCTCCACTTCATCACATCTGAGGTAATCGCCATCGGAAAAGCACCACCGTGAGTTATTATCCATGCTGTCGCCCTTCATCTGAAAGGCGACTGAGAATAAAGAGGCTTCGTCTAAATTCGTTTTCATAATCGTTATATTTTATGTGTTTTGTACCTTAATAGAAAAATCTCTCACCGTTCTTTCTGAACAGCCTGTAACCGGTGTACAGGCTGATGAATAGTAGTATAACCTCTATCATGCGTCTTTGAATAGAGAATGAAGAAAGGCTCTACCTACCTCAGTCCAGACAGTATATGTATTCGTGCCTATACTGCCATCATTACGGGTGAAACTCTCTGTCTTGGTCTTTGTATAGCCTTTACCACTGTAATCGGTGTATAGTAGCCATTGACCGGATTGTTTGTACTGTACTCTCATTTCTTTTAGCTTCTTGTTGAGAGCTTCGCCAGAAGTGAAGCCTAGTTCTTTGGCTAGCTGTGTGGCGGTGTAGGTGTTCACGGATCGCAAGACGTTATCTACGTATTGAATCTTGGGGGCGGCTAGCTTCAATTGTTGGCTTTGTAGGCACAATTGTTCATCTTTTAGTTGGTTCTCTGCCTGTAACATCGCTTTTGCATTACGTTCTTGCTTTAGTTGCGTAGCAAGACTTATGACAAGATCAGGATCGTCAAGCATTTGCTCTAAAGTTGGCTGCGTAGCAGTAAACCCGTACCGAGCAAGTTCATCGAGTTTCTCAGTACACCACAACTTTAAATCAATATCAAGCCATTGGCAATAATCTATTGCTATTAATCTGTGAATCCATGTACCTTGTTGGTTCTCAACGATGTGGGATTTTCCCATATCGCTAACATTTCCACCTTTACTAGTTGTAACTAACTGATTTTCAACAATACCATACTTTCTTGTAATGGCATTCATTAATTTTAGTGTATCAGGCAATCTCAAATATTCAGCAGGGCGTTTATTGTACGGTTTAGCAAGCTGTGTAGCATTTACCATAACATCTTTACCATTCATGAACGAAATTTGATTACCTTTGTAGTCGAAATTAATAATTGATGTGTTCATACGCTTTATTGATTTTATGTAGGTAGGTGTTACGAGCACCTACCTATTTTGTTATTACTAAGCAATGCTCAAAAAGTTCGCTTTCTTGAAGCATCTAAATTCATTTTTCTCTTGGTCGAAGTATACCATGACTGAATCATTTTTCTTTCTGCTATCAGTACCAGCAGTTGCAGGTATCTTTTCACTTGCAAGCGTACCCCATGCAGTTCGGATTTCACCGCTTAACTTCTGATAGAAGAATTTCACGATACCTTTACTCAATGCTTTCTTCAATTTAAGAAGTAACCAACTTTGTTTCATGGCTTCTGCCATAGAAAAACCGTACACCTTTACAAGTTGCCAACTCTGTTTCATTAACTCGCTCATTTGGCTTTTAAATGTTGTGCTCATACTCTTTAATATTATGTGTTATACTTTTAGTTATCATTTTGATATTACAAAGTAAACTATAAGTATTCAGGTAGCAAAAAGAATATAGTTAATAAATAATAAAAAGAATAGTTTTAGTTATCTTTTATAGCTAATATGAAAACTTTGAGTAATTTTGCAGTAAATAATGAGAGTAAACTAAAGATATACATATATGAAGTTTAGAATTTTAGAGCTCTGCAAAGAAGCAGGAATCAATCAAACGGAACTTGCCGATAAAATAGGCTTATCGCGTGTTGGTCTATCAAAAGCCATTAATGGGAATCCCACGATTGGTACATTGGAAAAGATAGCCGATGCTTTAGATGTTCCGGTAACTGAGCTATTTGAAAAGTCGAATACTGGAAATATAGTAGGCTTCGTGAAGGTAGGCGATACTGTACACGAAGTGAAGTCTGCGGAGGATGTGAGGAATTTAGCTGGAAAATTGTAAACCAATAAAAATAAGATACGATGCAAAAATATGATTATATACAACATTTGAAAGTGATTGTAAATCAGCTTCACTCTAATGATATCGTGAAGTTTTTCAATGAAGCAATGATACCACAGAATAATGGTTTATATAGCAATTTTGAGTTTGGAAAATTAATCCCAATTTTATTTCTTTCAAAAGGAAACTATATAATACTTCAAAGCCAAAAAGAAAATAAGGATATTCTTGATAAAATATTAGCAGATAATATTTATTCAGATAATAATCTTGCTCAGTTGTCGATAAAATTGAGAACTGGAACTATTATTGACATATTGAAACATCCGGTATGTCTTGACTTATTCTGTTTTCATAAATCATTGTTAATGATGTTGTCTTCATCTGAACCACTATTACTCTCTGATCTGATTAATAAAGGTTATGAAGCTTCAATGGATGAGGGGGTTCTTATGTTTCAGATAGTTATTGAACGGGACGGTTTAAATTCAGAGGACTATATCAAAATATTTACTGCATTACAAGAATTAGTAAAAAAAGTTGGTGAAATTTTATTTGATAAAGAAGAAGAGTATAAAACAGATATAATTCTTTTAGATAGTGGAAGTGATACCAATGTTGGAGTTAAGACTAAAACAGAAATAGCAAAAGCTATATTTGATTTATTTAAGGAGGTGTGGGATTATATCACAAGTTTCAGCTTTAATAGACAAGACCGAAAGAACAAATCTCTATTGGATTCCCTTTCTATTAGAACTGAAATTCAAAATAAAGTTGATCAAGGGATTATTTCCGAAGAAGAAGCACAGGAATATATGCATTATATTAAAACGCGAACAGATAAACTTATAGGTCTAAAGACCTTACCCAAACAAATAGTTCTTCAAACAAATAATCAACCTAACAGGAACCTACTGGAAGACCTTAAGATTAAGGGGTTATTAACTGGAGGAAACGAGAACGAAGATTAAATAAAATAGGCTATATAGCGGTAATCCATCAAATATTGCCGCTATTTTATTTAATCGCCACAATACTGAGACCCCATGTAACCTCTACTGTTTGAGTTATAGCAGTCAGACCAAGTAAGGTTACTCGGCTGTGCTTGATTCTGTCTCTCATTACGAGCCGCCCAACCTGCTTCGATAGCTGCTTGCTTTCTTGCTTCTCTTTCTTCACGAGCCTTAGCAGCGTCTTTTTCCCAACGCCAGGCGAGTTTCAAACATTCACCA